>Ga0114966_10000002_pt1 | contig 300709 bp, 257 predicted proteins | sample M_130207_XF_Meta_FD_87029 | JGI IMG/M metagenome (GOLD analysis project Ga0114966, IMG submission 87029) | Freshwater microbial communities from Lake Montjoie, Canada to study carbon cycling - M_130207_XF_MetaG | ecosystem: Environmental > Aquatic > Freshwater > Lake | place: Lake Montjoie...
ATTCACTCTAGAAGAAGTCCATTCAATTACTTGTTTAGATCCAGCATTAAATGTTCTATTTCCTGCAGGAGCTATCATTTTAATTTGGCTTGTTTGTACTTCAGTTATACATCCCTTTTTTTCTAAATTGGCACGTAAAAAAGTGTAAACTCTAGGTAAGAAGGTAAATTGAACCGTACCACTATTCGTTAAATCACAATAACTCATAACGGAACCAGGTACTGGGCGTGGAGCACCAACATTGCATGTTTCTGAAGAGTACGATTGTTTACCTTGATAAGCAACACCACTAGATAAACAACTATCTAATGCTGGTTTCCATGCAGAACAATTATGGGTATGAAAAGAGCCAATATTATGTCCGATTTCATGAGCACTTGTTACTACATCATTTACATAAGATGTTGTAGGAAGAACAGTATATCGGGAAATTCCAGCAACTGAATAAGCATTTGAAACAGAACCTGAACATAAAGCATCAATGCCATTTGCAATACCAGCAACAAAAGTTCCATTGCCTGTCTGAGAATTTCCTTGTGCATCTAAACAATGAACAATATCTCTGGTACGATTAGTAATTTTAATCCAGCGATTTTGGACTTCTAATAATAAAGCTGGAGTTTCAGCACCATCATTTTTATATGGGTCTGGCGCATCAGTTGTCCAAATTTGAACAAAAGGTAAAATGATATTTAGATTTAATTCTCTTCTGTATAATGTATTCACAGCATTGAATAATGATACAATATAATTGGCTGCCTTTTGTTCATTACTGGAAGCTATTTTTGTAAAAAATGTTGAAGTTGTTTCTACAATTACTTGCATTTCTAACATTCTATTATCTAGGGTTTTATCGCCCTTCTTCATCTGTTCTGCTTCAATTTGAAATGGCATAATCCCAGAATGACTATATTCTTGTGTCCCACATGTTCTTGCCTTATGAAATTGATCTTTTTCTAAAGCACCATCAGCATATAAAACATGAGGTCTTTTCTCTGTAACTGAAGAATTATATGGCCCAATAACAAAAACTTCTCCATTTGCTCTAGATATCCAGCCATGCATATCACCATTGGCATAACTAAGCATAATATGAGATCCAGTTTCGCCAACAATCGAACCACTATACGTTAAAACATGAGGTATAGGAATTTGTTTATATCCTACCATAAATATTGTAGATGCATCTATACATGATTGAGTTAGTTCTAAAGTAATAGTAGAAGTAGTTTTTAAAGAAATAGGAAAACCGATGATAGACAATGTTTTTTCAGAGCCATTAAAGATACGTGATGCATCATTTGAAGTGATATCAAAAGAAAAAACAGATTGTTGAAGCGTAGAAGGCATGTCTTTTTGATTGGATAAGCCTTGTACGATAAATGAATGAGCATCATAGGTATGTACTGCAAATGTAGGAATAAAACCTAGGATACATAATAATGAAAGCATCAAAATGCGGACAATATTTTTCATAGAAATAACCAAATATAAAAGTAAAAATTAAAGTCTTAAAGAATAAAGAATAGTGTGCAAAAATACGGAATATGAATCCTATGACATCACTATTTTTTCGCTACAAAATCTATGTCGAATTCATATTAATGGATATTGTATATCCATATATAATTCTTTGATCTATAGATTATTTTAATCGTGAAATACATGTATTGATTACTAAAAAACACATTCTTTCAAATTATTCCTCTTTGTTTTTTTGTAAATTTGCAGAGAATTATTTGTTAAGTAGTTGATAAAGCCCTCAATATTATATCTATTAATCACTTATTACCCTGGAAATCATGCAGCATACATCAGCTCCCGATCATAAAATGGGATTAGACGGTGCCGAATTTCTTGCGATTATCTATCGAAATACATGGTTACTTGCAATTATTACAATTGGTAGCGGATTAATTGCATTTGGATGTGCTTGGATGATGCCTAATTGGTATGCATCCACGATTAGTTTTGTACCTCCGAATAATGCTAATTCGATGATAAGTGGAATGATGGGTAATGTTTCGAGTGCATTAAAGGATTTGGGATTGGGGAAAATGAATAAAGGAGAGAGTTATTCATATTTAGTAATACTAAATTCTAGAAGCTTAATGGATACATTGATATCTCGATATGATGTATCGACGGAATATCAAATACCTATAGAAAACAAAGAAGATTTGTATAAAGAATTCTTAAGTAATTTTGAAGTTGAATTGTCTCCCGAGGGAAATTACAATATTACTCTATATTCAAAAGATCCTAAAAAAGCTGCTTTGATGGCAAATGATATTGTTCCAATCGCCAATAATATATCGAATAGATTACAAAAAGCGGAAGCTGAAACAAATCGTTCTTATATGGAATTACGTTTATTAAGAACAGACTCTATTCTTAAAAATATAGCTGATCAATTAGGACAATATTCTTCAAAAACACTTGTATTTTCTCCATTAGATCAATCTCAGGCGGTTGCCGAGGCACTTGGAACACTAAAGTCGACAATACTAAAGCAAGAAATTCAAGTTGAGATTTTAAAGAATACATATGGTGATACAGACCCATCAACAGTTGCTGGCATACATTTATTAGATGAAATGAAAAGCCAATTATATAAAGCTGAAAATAAACCTGGATTTGCTGGTAATTTTGCTTTAAAAGACGCTATAAAAGTTGGATCTAAGTATATGAAATTATATACAGAATATGAAGCCATGTCTAAGGTTAAAGCATTTCTTTTACCAATGCTGGAACAAGCAAAGCTCGATGAAATCAGAGAAGCCCCAACAATGTATGTACTTGATTATGCTAAGCCAGCAATAAAAAAATCACGTCCAAAACGCTTAACTATTGCTGCAGGAACATCAATTGGTGTATTTGTTCTATGTTGTCTATTCCTGATTATTAGAACACAAATGAAAAAAGCTTCTACATATTATGCCGTTGAAAAAAAATCACTAGAAGTTGGAGAAAGCATCTGATGCTAGATAGCCATACAGGCAATGCTTTACCAACATTTCATAATGAAGTACATGGCAATATTATCCTTGGCATTGTAAGAACACTAGAATTCGATCAAGTTTCAAATTTTTTATTAACATTGCATAAGACAGGATATACAGGTACTGTCGGTTTTTTTTGTGATGATATATCTCAAGATTCTTTACATAAATTTTCGGCAATGGGAATTTATAAAGAGAATTTTAAAGAAGTAAGAATCAGCATTCCATTTACTGGAAAAAAAATAAATGCATATCGTCTGTTTAGTCCTGTGCTACGCTCCTATTTTTATGTAACATCCCCTAAAAGTCAACAAGATTTTGCCAAAAACTATTTTCATATTCACCAGTCACGACACTTTTTATATACAGCATTTATCGAACATCATGGTGCAGATTATAAAAATATCATGCTAAGTGATACCAGAGATGTGATCTTTCAAAAAGATCCATTCGATTTTACAATTGATGATTCTTTGCATTGCTTTTTGGAAGATAAAGCTACTACAATTCTTTCTGAACCTCATAATTCATCTTGGATATTAAGGGGTTTTGGCAAAGATATTTTAGATACAATAGGTAATAATACAATCTCTTGTGCTGGCATTACAATTGGAAGTACTAAGGCTATTCATACATATACATCATTAATGTGTTCTATATTATTATCACCTACAGTGAGGAATATTGCTGGAATTACAGGTTTAGATCAAGGGATTCATAATTATGCAATAAGAATGGGGCTTTTAGATTCTGTTCTAAGTTTGCATGAAAATGAAAATGGGCCTGTATTAACGATGGGATTAATGAATAAAGACCAAATCAATACTAATCAATCTGGACATATTACTAATAAAGATGGTAGTATAGTTCATACGCTTCATCAATATGATAGACATCTTTCTTTATTGGAAGCATTTCCTCAATTTTTGCTACACCGCTAAAATACTAGCAAAATTGATGTAATAATATGATCAAGCAAATTTCTCAAGCAATATCTACCTTCTTCAAAGAACATGAAAGTGTTATGAAGAATTTCTTTTCAATGTCTTTTATGAAAGGATTGGAATATATTGCCCCCCTAATTCTTATTCCATATTTAGTAAGAACTCTAGGAATTGCAACCTTTGGTACTATGCAAAGTGTAGTTTCGTATATGTATATTTTTTATATGCTTACTAATTATGGATTTTCTTATTCGGCCGCTAGGCAAATATCAGTACACAGAGATAATAAAGAGAAAATACAACAAATAGCATCTTCGGTAATGGTATTGAAAATCCTTTTTATGATTGCTTCATTTGTGCTTATGATTATTGGGGTAATCATTTTTCCACATTTGAATGCCGAATTTGGACTTTGTTTACTAACTTTTGGTTTTGTAGCTGGAGATGTATTATTACCTGTTTGGTTATATCAAGGATTTGAAAAGCTACATATTCTTTCAAGATTCCAAATTATTAGTCGCATCCTAATATTCGCTTTTACCCTTTTACTCATTAAAACTCCAGAAGATTATCTACTCTACCCTATCATCTATTATGGAATACAATGTATTGCAGGAATTGCATCATTATTGCTTCTTCCAAGGCTATTTGGCTTACACTTTATTATGCCTAAAAAAGAGCATATGATAGAAGAGTTAAAACTAGGAATAGGCCCATTTAAATCTATTTTGTCGCAAGCTTTATATGCAAATCCTCGGCTTTTTTATTTATCTCTTTTTGCGCATCCAATTGTAACCGGACAATTTGCAGTAGCCGAAAAAGCAGCTGGTGTTTTTCAATTATTTCCAGTATGGTTATTTGTATTTTCTGCTTTACCTAGATTATCACTTGTATTTGAACAAAACAAAGAAGAATGCTTTGAAAAAATCAAACATTATCAAAAAATCACAATAATATATGCTTTGCTGCTTTTACCATTTGCAATGTATTTTGCCCCAGAAATTATTTTTGTATTCTCTGGTGAATATATTGAAGAAGCAGTGTTTTTATTCCGTATTATGTACCTTGAAACTGTGATTATTCATAGCAATATATTTATTCTCCATTTTTTTGCTGCCAGTGGTAGATATGATCTGTTCTCACGTATCTACATCATTACCTGCATAGGATCTTTACTTATGTATGCAGTAATTGTTCCTACATATGGTGCTTTGGGTATGGCATTATGTATTGTAGCCAGTGCACTTTTACTTGTTTTTTGTACACAGTATACTATTGGCCAATACAAAAACATTATTCTTTCTTCTTAAACAAAGTATATTTTAAGCAAAGTCTAATTTCATAAATTTGCTTAGATTTTATTGATTACAATACATAAATGTTAAAGGTATATCATGGCAATGAGTTTAAATGATAATGAATTCGGTAGTTCTACCAGAGTATCTATCTTTAAAACTATCGTCATTCTTGTATTAGGTATATATATAGTTAGGCTAGGATATCTACAAATAATCAGAGGAAATGTATATCGTTTAAAAACAGATATTCAAGCAATAAAGCAAATAGTAATCGATCCATTCAGAGGAAATATATTTGATAGAAATGGTGAGATGATTGTTCATAATTCACCTTCTTTTTCAATTTCAATCACTCCTAATGAATTTAAGTTAGAATCTATACCCTTACTTTCTAAAATACTGAGTGTAGATTCAATGTCGATAGTAAATTTTTATGAAGAATCTAAAAAATTATCACGTGTAAAACCTAATAAGATATACAGAGATGCAGATTTTCAAACGATTTCTTTAATTGAAGAAAATCATGAATTCTTACCAGGTGTTGATATTTCTGTTGAATCAAAACGTTTGTATACAATAGATGGGAATATGTCTCATATACTGGGTTATTCCAGAGAGATAAGTTCTAAGCAAATTAAAACAATGGGTGATTATTATTCACCTGGAGATATTGTTGGATATGCTGGAATTGAAAAAACATATGAAAACTTTTTACGAGGTACCAAAGGAGTTCAATTTGTTGCGGTGAATTCTACCGGACAAAAAGTATCTAGTTTTCTAGAGGGTAAAAATGATATTACTGCCGAAGAAGGATTTGATTTAAGGCTTGGTATCGATAAGCCTTTACAAGAATTAGCAGAAAAACTGTTAGATGGTAAAAGAGGTGGAATTGTTGCTTTAGATCCAAATTCTGGCGAGATATTATGTATGGTTAGTAAACCCGATTATGATATCAGACAATTCAGTGGTAGAACAAAATCTAATTTGTTTAGTCAATTATTAGTTAATAAGGATAAACCCCTCTTTAATCGAGCCACTCAAACTAATTATCCTCCTGGCTCTACTTGGAAAATGCTTATGGGATTAGCTGCCTTAAATGAAGGTATTATTAATCCGAATACTACGATAAATTGTCCCGGATATTATGAATTTGGAGGCAGAAGTTGGAAATGCCATGGTTCTCATGGTTCTACTAATATTAAAAAAGCTATTCATGTTTCTTGCAATGTTTTTTTTAATAAACTTGGACCCCAATTAGGAATTAAGAATTTTGAAAAATATGGAAAAATGTTCGGTTTTGGAGTAAAAACATTTATTGATATTCCTGAAGATACCAAAGGAAAACTACCTACTGAACTATTCTATAAGAAACAAAGATTAAGTGATGGAGAGATTAGAGGACGTCTTGTAAATTTAGGTATTGGGCAAGGTGAGCTTGGGGTATCACCTCTACAAATGGCTGTGTATTGTTCTGCATTAGCAAATAAAGGTACTATTTATCAACCTCATATGGTTCGCTCTATTTTTAATAGAAAAACCCATCAATTACAAGATGTCGAATTAGCATATAGAATGTTACCTAGTTTTAAAACAGAATATTGGGATGCAATTCATAATGGTATGTATGATGTTGTAAATACTCCCGGTGGCACCGGATTGGGTGCCAAAGTGCCTGGTATTGATGTATGTGGTAAAACTGGTACTGCTCAAAATCCTCATGGCGAAGATCATGCCTGGTTTATTTGTTTTGCTCCAAAAGTAAATCCTAAAATAGCTATATGTATTCTAGTAGAAAATGCAGGATACGGAGGTACTATTTCTGCTCCAATAGCACAAAGACTTTTAACAAAATTCTTTTTCCCTCATCAAAAAGATTCAACTGAGATTAAATCTCCAGCTATCACTTCGGCTGTTCCAGAAAAAAAGATTGCGAAAAATATAGCCAAAACTAACAAAACTCTTGCCGTTAATCCGCGATGACTATTAAAGATACAATACTGAAAGTAGTATGTATATGTAGTTTGATGTGGATAGGCTGCTCAAACCAACATAATAATCCTGATAAACAGATTATTACCTTTTGTCATTTTTGGTCTGAACCTGCACAGATAAAAGCATTATATGCTATTATCGATGAATATGAACAGCAAAATCCTAATACAGATATCCAAACAACTGAATTATTATGGTCTGAAGGAAAAGCTAAACTATTCATGTTACTGTCTTCTGGCAAACCTCCTGATATTATTCATATAGGTTTAGAATGGGCCCCAGAATTTATTTATAATGATATCTTCTATCCTGTAGACCCACCTACATCAATCCCCTCTACTTTATTATCAGCTATTGTAAAAGATTCCTTAATCTATGCTTTACCGTGGACTCTAAACACAAGAGCTGTTTATTTATCTGGAGATGCAGTTCAGTTAGTCCACAAAGACACTATGTCATTAGATGATTTTACACATTATATAATGTCTAGCAAATCTTGGGGTGTAAATGCTACAGAACCACATACGCTTTTAAAAAAAGTATTACCTATTATTTGGACGTCTGGCGGAAAATTATTTCAATATCTTCCATTAAGTAGCAGTTTCGATTCAGCTTCATTGTCTGGATTTACTTTATATGTTCAATTAGCACAATATGGTGTACTTGCGCAATCTAGAGAACTGGATAAATCATTTGTTAATGGTTCTCTTCATATGCTTATATCTGGTCAATGGCTTATTCCTTCACTGTATAATATTCCTCATTCGGTTTTATCTAGATTCCCTGGAAAATCAGGATTATCTGTATTAAGTGGTGATTGTTTGGCAATAAGTGCAAAATCTACTAAAGCCAAAGCAGCTCAAGATTTTATTACATATCTTACCAGTGATTCTATAGCTTCAAGATTTTGTACTGCATTACCAGATGCAGGAATTCCAGCATTATTGTCTACAGACATATTCAAAAAAAATCTTAGTTCTGATTATGCTTTTTTTGCTGAACAATGCAAGCATGCTATACTTTTGCCTTCTACTTCTGTATTTATAGAAGCCGAAAAAATATTAGAAGATGAAATTATGGAAGCTGTTTATGGAAGAAAAAGCTCTGAAGAAGCTTTTTATCAAGCAAAAAACCTCATTTTACAATTGGAAAAGTTATATGGAAAGTAAACATATTCACAAAGTATTTGCTTTTATTGCTTTTTGTACTGCAAGTATTACATATATTTTAACTGCTCAAACTTCAATTCCTTTTTGGGATTGTGGGGAATTTACTTCAGCAGCAATTTGGCAACAAGTTCCGCATCCACCGGGAGCTCCATTATTTCTGATTATTGCAAAATTGTTCGATTTTCTTCCTTTTGCAGATCCAGCATGGAGAATTAATCTTGTATCTGTACTATCAAGTTCATGTACAATCCTGTTTGTGTATCTATCTATAGAAATACTACTAAAAGAATGTTCAAAATCCGTAAAAGATATATATAGATATGCAATAGCTTTATGTGGTTCACTGTGTTTTGTATTTAGTGATACATTTTGGTTCAATGCCGTAGAAAGTGAAGTATATGCTATGTCTACATTAATAGTATCACTGATTGTTTATCTTATCTTACGATGGCGCGATCAATCCCATCAATCAAATAATAATACATATCTTCTTCTCATCTCCTATTTAATTGGCTTGTCTATAGGAGTTCATCTTTTTAGCATTCTTACTTTATTCTCAGTAATGATGCTAATCTATTTTAAGAAATATGAGTTCACATGGTTGGGATTTGCCAAAATGACGCTTTTATCAATTGGGATATTTTCTTATATCTATATCGTATTAATCAAGACACTTCCGTCATTATTAGCTGGTAATTTCCTCATATCAGATAATGGAAATTATGTTTTTCAAGAATCCTCTTTTATTGTTCTCTGTGGGCTCATTGTCTTATTCATCCCTTGTATTACATTATATATTGCTCATAAGAAAGGGCAATCCTTAATTAAACTTATTGCTTTGTGTATACTCTTGATTATGGCAGGTTTTACAACATATACTCATACTTTTTTGAGGTCTTCAGCACATCCTCCAATGAATGAAAATGCACCTAATACAATGAGTAAATTAGCATCATATATAAATAGAGAGCAATATGGGGATGCTCCTATGTGGCCAAGACGTTATAAAACAGGAACTGAATTCGAAGAAATGCACAAAAAATATGGTAATTGGTATGCTCCTTCATATATCAAAATTGATATGGGCGATGGAACATCTAAGTCTACGCCAGATTATTCGACTATGAAAATCAATGTTCCTGGAGAGATCAAATATTTGTTCAATTATCAGATTGGACATATGTATGTGCGTTATTTTCTATGGAATTTTATGGGTAAAGCAGGTGATCTACAAGATTCCCCTGCATTCTTATATGCAACTCCAAAAAAAGAAGTAGAAATATGGAATTATCTTTCTGATTATAAAGACATGTTTCCTATTCAACTTTTTGCTTTGCCTTTAATAATGGGTATTATCGGACTTCTCTATCACTTAAAGAATGCTCCTAAAACTGCATATTCTTTTATAATTTTATTTATTATGTTGGGTGTGTTTGCTGCTATTGCACAAAATCAACAGGAGCCCCAGCCCAGAGAAAGAGATTATTTTTATGTTGGGTCTTTTATGGTGTGGTGTATGTGGATTGCCTTAGGATTTCAAAGCATTATATCCATAATTGTCTCAAAAATAAGATTGACAGTCTTACATTGGTGTTCTATTATGTTTTTATTCTTAATTCCTGGATTAATGGCTAAAGAAGGCTGGTTTATTCATGATAGAAGTAAGAATTCTTTGGCATTCGATATGTCGTATAATATGCTTCAAAGCTGTGAAAAAGATGCGATTCTTTTTACAAATGGCGATAATGACACTTTTCCTCTTTGGTATCTACAAGATGTAGAGGGTATTAGAAGAGATATTCGTATTGTAAACTTAAGTTTAGCTCAAATGGGTTGGTATCTTTCTCAATTGAAGCATGATTCACCTTGGGGTGCAAAGCCTATTCAATTAACATTTTCTGATGCTTCGCTAGATGCGCCTGAAACTTCTCAAGATTCGCCTAAACCTATATTGTCTGAAGCCAGAAACATCTCTATTCCGATAGAACAATCGAGAATATCCTCATACTTTGTCATTCCAGATAATGCTACACAAACAATGACGTTTACCTATACTGCTTCTCCGGCTGGTGAACAGAATGGCAAGCCATTATATGTATTTGGAGTTGAACATCAAGTGATTGCAGATATTCTACAAAATTCGGCATTTACACGGCCAGTATATTTTTCAATGACAGTATCTAAAAATTACTATTCTGGTTTGGAATCTTATGTTAGACAAGAAGGTATGGCTCTTAGGGTATGCCCTTTTAAACAGTCTGAAGATCAAACCGAAGCTTTTTATGAGCCCATCATGGATGCATGTTTTTTACATCCAATTAATGGTAATCAGATGCAAATACAGCAAGCATATGGATATATATTTCGAGATTTAGCAGATAATTCTCATTATTATGATGAGTTTTCTAGAAACTATTTAAGAAATTATCGATTATCTTCAATTAGATATGCTGACTATTTGATTAAAATAGGAAAAAATAAAAAAGCTGGCATTGTATTAAATACAATGAATACACATATTTCCCCTATTCATTTTCCAATGAACTATCTGTTCTATTTACAAATCGCAGATGTGTATAGAAAAGCTGGATATACAACAGAAATGTCATATTTCTCATTATTAGGTGCTCAATATGCAGATGCATTGATAATGAATAAAAATCTTGCTGCTCAAGATCCATATTCAAAGGATTTTAGTCCTTATGTGGCTGCTGCCGAAGGATATCAATATTCTGGCAGAATTAATCTTGCAATAGATCGATTAAGGACTTTTTTACCTGAAACTAATAATGATCCGTATCTTCAGAATAAAATTGATGAACTTGAATTACTTGTATTAGAAAATAAAAAACAGTATTCTGAAGCATTAAAACTTGCCGAAACATTCCTAAAAAGATATTTGGATCCTGCTCATAAGCGATTATTGGTATTAGTTCCTAGAATGGAACAAAAGGTTAATGAATTAAGAGTGATTCTTGGCCTTTCCCCTTTGGAATCGATGACAAGAATTCTTAATTAATATGAAAAAAGTATTAACTGTTTCTTATACTGGTATGTGGGCATTTATTGAATCTGCCTTTGGCAGTATTTTGCATGCTGCCAAAATTCCCTTTAGAGGCATGTTTATGACTGCATTTTCATGTTTTTGCATAGAACATATTGCCAAGAATAATAAAGGATTTTCACATAATATCCATTCATTAGGTTCTGTACTATTAATTAAAGCAATTGCTTCTCCACATTCTCCTATTGGCGCATATATAGCAGTTTCTTTTCAGGGCATTGTGGGATTATGGATATATAATTCAATGTTTTCAAAATTTAGATTATACCTTTTTAATTGTATTGCTCAAGTAGAAACAGCCCTTCAAAGAATAATAGGAATTGCCTTTACTTTTGGATTTATTCCCTATTTAGTATTACAGACACATCAAAAGAATGAATTGATTTCATGGTTTCAATCTTATAATGTGGCTCATTATACATATATACTCTCACTTCTTTATATAGCTTTACATCTATGTGCTGGTATAGCATTTCCCTTTATGATATCTACTTATGGAGCTTTATCTCCAGAACAAATGCAACCTTTTATTGAAAGCTATTCGGAAATTTCCGAACAAAATAATACAAATAGCAAGAAGAAATCACTACAAGTATTATTGATGAGGGGATGTATTCTTAGTATTGTGTATATATCAACGTATACGCTATTGTCAGAAAGAATACCTTCATTTCTATATTCTTTGATTATCAGTATAGTATCTATAGCTTTCTTATTATTGATTATATATCCAATGTTTACTATACTTTTTGATAGATATATGAGAAGAAAAATACATAAAGATTATAAGATTATAGATGTAATGGATGAAGTTCAGGGTTTAAAGCAACTGTTTAAGGTATATACACAAAACAATAGATCTCAAAATATCATTACAAAATCAATCCATTTTATGAGAATGCTCATTAGCTTATAATAAAAAACCCGATACATGAGCATGTAACGGGTAGTTAAATTACATATATTATTATGCTATTTTTTGGGATTAGCAGCAATAATGATAGTATCTATAAATCGTTTATATCTTTCGGCATCAGCACCATTTAGTGTTGCCCTTTGCAAAAAACCAAGTAATACTTGTGCTTGTTGAACTTTAAAATCAATTGATAATAATTCTGTAATTGGTTTATTTTCTTTTTGTGCATTCACAACAGGATTTATCAAAAGACTCTTTACTTCAAGTAAGGCATCAACTTCTGAACCTTTTAATTCAATTTTATCTAATAATTGAATGATAAATATAATCTCTGAAATAGGAAAAGATGGTTTAATCGTTTGCTGTTGTTGTTGTTGTTGAGGTTGCTGAGCACAAAGGGTATATGAAGTACTCATCTGTAAAAAACACATACATAATAAGATAAACGAAAATGAAATTGCTGATTTCATAGCAAGACCTAATAATTATAATGAAAATTGTAAACTTAATCTGTGAAGAAAACTTTCTGTTCCAAATGTATTCATAGAATAATCAAAAAGGAAAGGCTTGGTTTTAATTCCTAAACCAGCTGAAAAGCCTGATAATTTTCTTTTTCCTGCTGTACTTGAAGACGTTCTAAGTACATTATCATATCCTACTCTTACATCTAACACCTTACTAAGCGTTAATTCACCACCAATTGCAAAATTACTAAATCTATCAAAAAATACATCTACATTATCGGCTAAATGATGTAAGCTCATATTTAATAATAATGGTAAACCTCTTAATCGATGATTTATTCCTAATCGTACATCAACAGGTAATTTATCAGAATAACCATTAAACGTTGATAATTGGCTTCCAATATGTAATAATGAAAAACCAATATTTGTTCTAGATTTTGGAATAGTATATAGTAAACCAGCATCTATACCAAAAGCCATAGACCTAGCATCTGCTAGGGTAGCATAGATAAGTTTACCAGTAATACCATATAATAAATTACTATCTAATTGATTGCTATATGTACCAGAAAATGCAATATTATTTGCAGTAAAAGTTCCAATTATAATCCCATTCTGATCTGTTTGATCAAATGTCCCATAATTAGTAAATAGTGCAGACAAAGCAATTCTTTCAGTTTTTAATGTATCAAAGGGCAGAACATATATGGCCTGTCCAGAATTTATATCTAATACATGTTTTACAAAGCTAATACTGTGTTTTTGCTTAAGCACAGACCCCAAAGAACTTGGATTTATAGCAATAACAGATGGATCATCTACTATACTAATTCCTGAGCCTGATAATGCTGCAGTTCTGGCACTTATTCCTAATTGTAGGAAATCATAAGGATTTTGTGCAAAAACACAAGTACGTGAATAAAAGCATAGGGTAAGAATGCTTAGAATAAAAGTCAATTTCATAGATATATCTCCATTAATTCATTGCCCATAGAATCTATACTGTTAGCACGTATTGTATCTATAAATAATGCGGGAGGGCGAATAGGTTTTTTGCTTATTGTATCGATAAAAGTATGCAAGGTATACCCCTCAGAAATAATACTTTTATCCTTTTTAATTGAATAGTGTATTCTTAATAATATACCACGTTCAAAACTACATATAGTATCTATAGAAAGAACATCATCATAATATGCAGGAGATTTATATGAAATAAAGGCTTCAATTACAGGTAATTGAGCGCCATGTTTTTCTAAATCAGCATATGGTAATTGTAAGGCTCTTAGTAATTCAGTTCTTCCTATTTCGAAATATTTTAAATAATTTCCATTGTATACAATACCCATTTTATCTGTATCGGCATATAATACCCTTACTTGTGCAGTATGATATACTTTGAAAGAATCTGATAAACCTTTATTCATATTCACTTAATCCACTTGAATGATGTCTAATAATCTTTGTAAATCATCAAAAGAATAAAAATCAATATGAAGAGATCCTTGTTCATTAGAAGAGACATGTATTTTTACTTGAGTTGCAAAATGATCTCTTAATTTATCTTCTATGGATACTATTGTTGGGTTTGTTTTAGAGGAAACTGATGCCTTATTCTTCTTACCTTGCGATGATGATGTATCAGATGACTTTGAAAAATCCTTTATGATATGTTCTGTTTTTCTAACAGAATAATCATGCATTATAATTTCTTGACATAATTGTATTTGATCATCTGGATTTGACAAACCAAGGAGTGCTCTTGCATGGCCATTGGAAATAGCATGCAAAGCCAATTGCTGTTGCACAATTGATGGAAGTTTTAATAATCGTAAAAAGTTAGAAATAGTGCTTCTATTTTTACCTACTTTTTGAGCTATTAAATCTTGACTTAAAGAACATTCATCGATAAGTAATTGATAACCCATTGCAATTTCTATATCATTAAGATTTTCTCTTTGAACATTTTCTATTAATGCCAATTCGATCATCGCTTCATTAGATGTAATATCTAAAATATACGCAGGTATTTTATCTAAACCAGCTTCAATCGATGCTCGAATTCGGCGTTCACCAGATATTAATTCATAACCATCATGTTGTCTGCGAACAGTAATTGGTTGAATAACTCCATGTTCTTTAATGGACAGAGATAATTCTGCCAAAGCAATAGGATCGAACATGATTCTTGGTTGAAATCGATTTGTTCTTACTTTGGTAATATCAACTAATGCAATAATTCCACTATCATAACCATTATCATCTGATACAATGGAAGTAAGTCCTTTTTGTATCGCAGATGGAATCAATGCACCCAAACCTTTGCCAAGACCTAATTGAGTTTTCATATTAATTACTTTCAGGAACGATAAATCCATTATTAATGAGAATCTCTTTTGCTAATTCTAAATAGTTCAATGCTCCAGAACTAAATGCATCGTATAAGAGAATTGGTTTGCCATGACTAGGAGATTCTGATAAGCGTACATTTCTATTTATCAAGGTTTTGAATACTTTATCTTCAAAGTGCCTGCTTACTTCTTGAACAACCTGATTCGATAAGCGAAGTCTACTATCATACATAGTCAATAATATACCCTCTACATCTAATAAAGGATTTAGATGCTGTTTTACGATAGAAATAGTGTTTAATAATTGCCCTAAACCTTCTAAAGCATAATATTCACATTGCACAGGAATTAATACAGAATGTGCTGCAGTTAAGGCATTTAATGTCAGAATTCCTAAGGATGGCGGACAATCAATAATCACAAAATCATATATATCAGAAAGTGAATGCAATACATTCTTTAACATATATTCGCGATCTTGCATTGATATCAATTCGATTTCTGCACCAACTAAATTGATATGAGATGGCAATACATATAAATGTGGCATTTCACAAGATACCATAGCATTCTGTATAGGAATCTTACCTGCTAAAACTTCATATATTGTTGAAGCTACAGTTTTAGTATCGATGCCTAAACCATTAGATGCATTAGCTTGAGGATCCAAATCTATTAAAAGCACGGTATGCTCTGCAGCAGCTAAAGATGCAGCTAAATTGACGGATGTTGTTGTTTTTCCAACTCCCCCTTTTTGATTAGCAACTGCGATAATTTTTGACATAATATTCCTAAACTTCAGGTATAAAACCGATGCTTAACCAATAATGAAGAAACGCATTTAACACTAATGAATGTTGTATCATTCCAGAACGAATAAGTTCAGGAACCTGTTGAATTGGAATCAGAACTGTTTCAATATCTTCATGAGCATCAAAAGATATTTTGGATTTTAGCTGGCAATTTGTCCAAAGAAAACAATAACAAATATTATTCATAAATGCTGGATTTGGTTCTATCTCTGCTAATAAAATAGATTCTCCGGTTCCTGCATATCCTGTTTCTTCAATACATTCTCTTTCGGCTGCTTGATATGGCTGCTCTCCTTTATCTATCAATCCACCTGGTATTTCTAAAGAAATATCATCTTTTCCATGCCTATATTGTCTTACAAAAACAACTTCACCATCTGATGTTAAGGGAATAATATTTACCCAATCAGGTGATTCCAATACTACAAAATCGCTATTAGTTGAGTTGTCTGGATGTTTTCTTGTTACAATATGAGAAGAAAAGATTTTATAATCATGTTTACTGCGGGCTGCTATAGTTTTCCATTTTGATATCATATTATGCTTCTTGTGGAGGAGTTAATGATCTATGGCTTCCATCGCAAAAAGGTTTTTTTTCACTCAATTTACAGGTACACCAACCACATATTTTTTTATTTTCTATGGATGTTTCTAATGGAGAAAAAGAACTACCTTTATGAGATCCATCACAAAATGGTTGATTTTTTGACTTCCCACAAGTGCACCACCAATAAGTGCCAGGTTCCATTTCTAATTTTATTGGTGAATATCCGCCGATTTCTGGTTTTTCCATGTGTGTAATTCCTTACATTTTTTCTGGTGATGAAATGCCAAGAATGGCTAATCCATTGTGAATAACTGTCTTGGTAATTAAAGCAAGATTTATCCTAGCTTGACTTATATTCTGCTCTTCGCCAATGATTCTGCAATCATGGTAAAATGAATGAAATGCAGATGCTGTTTCTCTTAAATATTCTGCAATAATTTGTGGCTCCATAGCATGTGCAGCTTTTAATGTAGACTCTTCAAATCTTGATAATGCAGTTATCAGAGTTAATTCTGCAGGTGCTGTTAAAAAGTGTAATTGGGCATCTAAATTTGGTATTAATTCTTTATCTGCCGCATTAGATATCATCGAACAAATTCTGGCATGTACATATTGCAAATAGTACACTGGATTTTTGTCATTTTGTTCTCTTGCTATATTTAAGTCAAATTCTAACTGAGTTTGAGCTCCGCGCATGATAAAAAAGAAGCGTACGATATCTGGACCAACTTCATCAATTAATTCATCTAAAGTATAACTTTTACCAGATCGCTTAGACATCTTTACTTGCTCCCCATTTTCCCATAAGGTAACAAATTGATAAATAAGAACTTTAAGCTTTTTTATATCATAATCTAAAGCCTTTAAAGCTGCTGTTACATCTGGAATTGTGGCAATATGATCTGCACCAAAAATATCAACAATTAGATCATAATTTCTTTCGAATTTATTTCGGTGATATGCTATATCAGGTAATCTATATGTTGGTTCTCCTGTTTGCTTAACAATTACTCTATCGGTTAAGGATTCATCGATACGTGAAAAATTAAACCAGATTGCTCCATCTTTATCGTAGCTTAATCCTTTTATTTTCAACTCATTAAGCAAATTATCAATAGTTCCATCATGATATAATGAATCTTCATTGAAAAATGTATCTTGATGAATTTTCATTTTCTTCAATGTATGTAATATGGATGAAAAACACCATTCTTCACCAATTTTCCTCAATGAAAATAAGATTTCTTCAGTTGGATCTCTGTACTCTGCTCCATATAATTCAATAGCCTTTTGTGCTATATCTTTGATATAATCACCATGATATCCATCTTCTGGGAAGGGGTAGTCTGGTGTACCGCATAATTGACGATATCGTGCAAATATTGACTTTGCAAGCATATTCATTTGATTACCAGCATTATTAAAATAGTATTCTCTGGTTACCTTATAACCAGCCCATTCTAATAAATTTGCAATCGTATCACCAATAGCAGCATTTCTACCATGACCAAGATGTAATTTACCTGTTGGATTAGCACTAACATATTCTACATTAGCTGATTTTCCTTTACCATACTCTGTTCTTCCATAATCACTCCCTTTAAGGCGTATAGATTCAATTATTTTATGGAATAAAGATGGTTTTGCATAAATATTGATAAATCCGGCACCCGCAATGTGTACTGACTCAACTATATCATCTTCAAACACTAAAGCATTGATGATATCTTGAGCAATATCTGCAGGTTTCCTTTTTAGATGTCTTGCTAAAGTCATGGCAATATTTGTAGATAAATGGCCATGTTCAATTAATTTTGGTATGTCAAAGACAAGTGGAACAATATTATGTGCATGAATAGAAATCAATGCTTTTTCGAATATTGGAGCAATTAAAACATGCATCATTATTTACTTATCCTTTGTATATCCACTACTTTGCTCTGCATATCGTGCAGGAATTCTTCGATTATTCTGTAAATCGTTAAGTAATGCAGTTTTTGCTGTTTTATTCATCTTTGCTGCTTTACTTTCTTGAATTGTATAAAAATCTGCTTCACTCCATAATTTTTCTAATCGATAAAAATCTCTTGCATCTTGATGAAATACATGAACTACCACATCAAAATAATCTAGGATAACCCATTGTTTAGCATCCCATCCTTCGGATTTTGGAAGGCCTTGTCCAGCATCTTTTCCTGCTCTTTCCATTCCAGCAGATACAGCATCAACTTGAACTTCTGATAAACAAGAACATAGAACAAAATAGGTTGCCGGGGCACCTTCTACATCGGTTAAATCAAATATCAAAATATCTTCAGCTTTTTTATCTTCTACCGCTCTAGCACAATATAAAGCATATGCTTTGCTATGGGCAGCATCTCTTTTTCTTTCAGTTTGACCTAACAAAATAACTCTCCAAATAATATAGCAGTAATAACTGCTGAATAATCAATCATTCAATTGTTCTTTATGCAAAACCTTTAAGGTTTCATGTTCTAATGTATACACAATAGGTATTGCAGTTGGAATATTGAGCTCTAAAATATCTTCTTTAGACATCTTATCTAATTCGGCTATTAATGCTCTTAAAGAATTTCCATGAGCAGTAATAAGCACATTCTTACCTTTTTGTAATTCAGGAATAATAGTTTCATGAAAATATGGCAAAACTCTTTCTTGTGTCATCTTTAATGATTCTCCATTTGGCGGAGCTATATCATAGCTTCTTCTCCATACTTTCAGTTGATCTGATCCATATTCCTTACCAATATCATCTTTATTTAAGCCTTGCAGATCTCCATAATGTCTTTCATTAAGTTTGTCTGATCGATATGTAGGAATAGATTGAATACCAGCTTGTTTTAATGCGATATCTGCAGTTCTTATTGCACGCATAAGTACCGAAGTAAATAGTATATCAATTGGATATTTCTGTAAAATATCTCCTGCATGTGAAGCTTCAATTTCGCCTTTTGCAGTTAAATCTATATCAACCCAACCTGTAAATTTATTTTCCAGATTCCATTGGGATTGGCCATGTCTTAATAGTATTAAATAAGGCATATAAATAATAGTATAATTATGAATTATTCCATGTAGGTTTTCTTTTTTCAATAAAGGCTTTCATTCCTTCTTTTTGGTCTTCACTTGCAAAAAGCATATAAAAATTCTTGCGTTCAAATTCTAAGCCTGCTTCTAAGGTTGTACTATAGGATTTTAGAACTGATTCTTTTATAAGTCTTATAGCAATTGGGGCTTTAGATGCAATTTCTGTGGCTAATGCAATAGCTTCTTGAAGATAACCTGAAACAGGTACAACTCTATTAACTAAACCTAATCTCCATGCTTCATAAGCAGAAATCATGCGTCCAGTTAATGCCATTTCCATTGCTTGTGCTTTACCTACTATTCTTGTTAATCTTTGGGTTCCACCTGCTCCAGGCATTACTCCAAGATTAATTTCTGGTTGACCAAACTGTGCAGTTTCACTAGCAATTAACATATCACAATGCATAGCTAATTCGCATCCCCCACCAAGTGCATATCCAGAAATTGCACCAATGAGAGGTTTTTTTAAAAGTCTAATTTTTTCCCATCTTGAGAATTGATCTCTTTCTAGCATGTCAATTGTTCCTGCATCAGACATTTCAGTAATATCTGCGCCTGCCGCAAATGCTTTGTCACTTCCATGAATAATCATGCATCTAATATCTGATTGATTATCAAAATATTGTAAAGCATCTACTATTTCAATCATGGTTTGTAAGCTTAATGCATTCAGTACTTCGGGTCTATGTAATTGTACAATTCCTATACCTGGTTTAGGAATATATGTTTTAATACATGTATATGTATTCATTGTGTTCATAAAATATTTAAAGAAGTAAACCTGCTAATGTTGCAGTAAGTAAATTTCCTAGTGCTCCAGTAGCCATTGCTTTAAGTCCTAATTGCGCAATATCTTTTTTTCTATGAGGAGCCATTTCACCTATTCCACCAATTTGAATTGCTATTGAACTAAAATTTGCAAAGCCACATAAAGCAAAACTAGCCATTCTAATTGTTTTGGGGTCTAATGATTGTTGTTTTATCATTTCTGATAAATCAGCATATGCGATAAATTCATTCAAACTTATTTTAGTACCAATAAGAGATCCAAAAGCTTGAGCATCTTGCGGGGGAACTCCTAAAATCAATGCAATGGGTGATAATAGCCATCCAAATAGTTGCTTTAAATCAACTGGAAAATTAATTCCATATTGAAATACTAATTCATGAATCCAATACATACAGCTATTTATACCTGCTACTAAAGCAATAAAAGCAATTAACATAGCAGCAATTCCAAGTGCTAATTTTATTCCGTCTGAAGCTCCATTTGCAGCTGCTTCTACAATAGTATAACTGTGGGCAATTGCAGGCTCTGGCAATTGATTGTGGTGTACTTCTAAGGATGGTACTACGATTTTAGAAAGCATTAATCCCGCTGGTGCAGCCATAACACTTGCGGTAATAAGAGATTCTGCAGGAACACCCATTTGTATATATCCTGCCATTACTCCACCTGCAATTGTAATGAAGCCTCCAACCATTATTGTGTTTAATTCAGATCGTGAAGCATTACCTATATATGGTTTAATTAATAATGGTGCTTCTGTTTGACCTAAAAAAATATTAGCTGAAGCAGATAAAGATTCTATACCAGATGTATGTAATGTGTTACTCATGCACCAGCTCATTCCACGCACTATGTGTTGCATAATGCCAAGATGATACATAATAGACATCACAGAAGAGAAAAATATAATTGCTGGTAAAACCGTAAAAGCAAATTGAAATCCGAATGTTTGAGCAAATTCAGGTTTTACGATATTCCCAAATAACATTTCAGATCCTTTAGATGCTAATCCTAAAAATGCTGTCACTGCATTACCACATACTCTTAAAAAATGAATGCCAAATGGTATTTTAAGTACAAGAATACCTATTGTTATTTGTAAAAGAAGTCCTATACATACGATACGCCATGGAAATGCCTTTTTTTGTTCAGACATCAGCCAGCACAAAAATATGATAAGAATTATTCCCAGAATACCAATAAAATGATTCATACATTATAGCCACTTATTTTGTTGATACCATTCTACAGTTCTATAAATACCTTGTTCCAAACTAATTTTTTGCTGCCAATTAAAATGTTCTTTTGCTTTCTCTACGCTACAGATCCAATATGGCTGAATTATATCCATTCCTTTTTCATAATTGAGTACTGGTGGTTTAGAAGAAAATTTTCCAAAAATTTCTGATATTCCTGCTAAACCCATTACCACAGTATGTGGTACACGAATTGAAATTAAACTCTTTTTATTACATGCCTGCTTTGAAACTTCTGCGATTGTATCCCATGAATAAAATTCTTCAGAAGAGATAAAATAGATTTCACCTATTGTATTATTGCTCATTGCGGCTTCTATAATGCCTCTTGATAAATCAATTCCATGAATAAGGCTTACCCTCTTTTTATCAAATCCAATCAATGGAGCTATTCCCCTATTAATTGCTTGAAAAAAAGTAAGCACTGCTGTATCACGTTCTCCATATACTGCAGGCGGACGCACAATTGTTATAGGCATATCATTCATATATGTTTGAACTATCTCCTCTGATGCTTTTTTTGATCTACCATATGCTGTTATAGGTAATAATGGACTTTGCTCATTAACTGGGTTTTGTAATGATGCCGATGGGCCAGTTACAGTTTGACTACTTACATGTAAAAATCGTTGAAGATTTGGAGCATACAGTTTTGCAGCTTCAAGTAGATTTTTTGTTGCATCACGATTACCAGCCATAAATTCTGCTTCATTTCTAGCTGCAGTTAATCCTGCTACGTGAATAATCATATCCATATCTTTTACTGCGCTTTGCAATGATTCTGGATTAGATAATGATGCATTAATAATAGAAAATGGTTTGCCTTCTAACCATTGCATATTGCTTGTAGACCTAGCTATACAGTAGATATCTGCATCATAGTCTTGCAGTAAATCCGCAGTATGGCTTCCAATAAAGCCTGTAGCACCTGTTACTAATACCTTCATTATTAATCTTCTTCCTGAAATGTTATTAATTCTCCATTTGATAATATAATATCATATTCAGGAGAGATATCGCCACGTGAAATCTTTTTTAATTTATTTTGCATAAGTGTTTTACGAATACTAGAAAGTCTATCCGAAAAATAAATCCCATGTAAATGATCTATTTCGTGTTGTAAAACTCTTGCTAATAATCCATCAGCTTCGATTGTATGTTCTTTCATATTCTCATCCATAAATCGAACTTGTATGGCATCTGGCCTAATAACTGTATCTCTAAGATATGGTAAGCTTAAACATCCTTCCTCATAATCAGTATCTTCATCTGAATAATACAGAATTCTTGGATTAATGATAGTAAGCGGCTTTGTTTGTTCATATCCTGTCATTGGAGAAATATCGATAACAGTTAAAGATAATGGAGAACCTACCTGATTTGCAGCTAATCCGATACCATCTGCATAATGCATCGTTTGTTTCATATCAGCAATAAATGAAATCAATGAATCATCTATTGAGTTAATGATATCGGCTTTTTTTCTCAGTATTGGATGATCAAATACATAAATCGGTAAAATAGACATAACATTCTTACTCTTTAAAATCCTAGTTCTAATAAATATGAAGAAAAAGGCTCTGAAAAAATATTAAGAGATTCACCATATTTCTTTCCTTCTGGTACAAACAATAATGAACCTAATGTATCAGAATTATCGTAAAAGAATGAAGATGTTGCTAATATTGTTTCTTCTTCTGGACGAAACTGATTATCACAATCGTGAACAACTACAGAAAACCCTATTTCTTTAATAGATTCTTTTATCTCTGTTTGGATTTGATTGCCAAATAACAGTAATGGTATGGCAATTTTTAATGAATATCCAGTTTTAGTTAGTGATGATGAATGTTTTATTGATGATAAAAGTGAAGCGTTTACAATGTTATCTTCAGATTTAATTATTGAAACTGTAGAATTTTGTTCTAAAAAATCACCTGGTTTTATTGAAATAGCCATTGTTCCACTATCAGAAATTATGAGCTTTTTATCTGTACTTCTTTTCTTCTTATGAATTCTTTTGTCAATATATTGATTAACATCTGTTGATGGTGGATGTGTTGTAAACCAAATATCAACATAATCAGAGGTGCATGTATCACATCTGCCATATATCAAAGCATCATCAGTTACAGAAATATCAAAAGTAAGATAATCAGTATCATAATGAATATTATGAATGTCAAAAGAGCAATCTGAATCACCTTGCCAATAAAAAGCTCCTTTGACAGCAAAATCAGGCTTGTGAGCTAAAACTCTACTACTTATACCTTTTATTTCTTGTACATTTTTTGAATATGCAGGTATTGACAAATAACTATGATCATAAGCAATATTATCGGTTTTAATATCTATTAATTTTTCTTTTGATTCTAATGTCTGAAAATTATTATACGTTTCTCTTGTATAGCCTGCAATTCGTGATGTAGAAAATTCATCTGTATGAATAACAAAACCATTGTCGAATGTATATCCCTTAATATTCCAATTAAACTGTTCGATTTTACTTGTAATAAAGCATGTATTGTGTCTAATCACAATGCCAACTTCTAAAGGCATTTCAACATAAGTATGTTCATATTCTGCAATCTTGGTTAAAAAGCCTTCAATATCTGTAAATAAGTAAACTGTTACTATTTTTTTCTTGTCTGCATTATTCTTTACAACAAATGCTAAATCAGGATATGTATCTCCAGAAAAATCTGCAATATCCCAACTCCACACTTTGCACTTTGTAGTATCAGGTATTTGTTTCTGTATATCTGCAATCATTTCTTCATCAAAATATTGAAGAAGTTTTTCAGAAAAATCAGACATTGTCATACCAGATTGAGCTTGTAATTGAAAAAAACAATTACTTTGAACAATGCAAATAAGAAATATGTAAATACAGAATTGCTTCACATTAATGTTGTAATAGTGAAAAGACTTCTTTTTTTATATCTGAAGCTGAACTTTTAAGCCTAGCCCCATATTGCGATACTATTTTAGATGCAGCATATGATCCTAAATGTCCTGCATGTTCAACTGTATATCCATTTGTTATGCCATATAAAAACCCACCAGCAAACATATCGCCAGCGCCGGTAGTATCTATTGGAATTGTTGGATAAGCAGGAATGCTAATATCTTTGCCATTATAATGAATTGTTGCACCTTGATTGCCTTGAGTCATCACTACATGCGTACAGACTGTTTTTAAATATTCAAAAGCTTCTTGCTCATTAGACATTTCAGAAAATGCACATGCTTCTGCAGCATTGCAGAAAATCATATCAGTATAATGTAAGATTTCTAAAACTCTGTCTTTACATACTTCAACCACAAAAGTATCAGAGAAAGTAAAAGCAATTTTCGTATCATGTTGTTTGGCAATTTTAACTGCTTCTAAAACTGCAGCTGCACCGCCTGGTTCTGTAATTCGATAGCCTTCAGCATAAAGCCATTCAGATCGAGAAATTGTTTCTTCTACTAGATGATCTTTATTATAGGTAGAATTTACCCCAAGATCTGTAAGCATTGTTCTTTCAGCATCAGGAGTAATAAGAACTAAACATGTACCAGTAATCGAATTCGGAATAATTTCAGCTTCTAGATGTATGGATAATTGACGAAATTCATCGGCATAAAAAAGGCCCATATCATCATTTCCAAGTATTGTTTTATATGCAGCCTTTCCCCCAAACTGTCCAATTGCAATAATTGTATTAGCAGCAGATCCTCCACTTGATCGATGTGGATTATGTGCTTGTAATGATGCTATCGTAGCAGATTGTTCCTGTGGGCTAACTAAAGCCATTGAACCTTTTTTCAACCCTAAAGAAGCAAATTGCTGATCATTAATTGTAAATTCTATGTCTACTAAAGCATGGCCTATGCCACATATATGTACATCTTTATTCATGATTACATTCGAAATCGTAATATTTAAAAAATAATAATACAAAAATACGGAAAAAAGCAGTTTTGACAGCTATTTACCTATAGTTCAATACAAGAAAATAGCCACAATCCATGAAGAATTATGGCTATAAAAAATTTGTATTCTAAAAGATTCTATAGGATAATTAATTTGTCCAATTCAATGAAGTACCAATTACAATATTCCTTGGTAAACCCGGTTCTAAATATGCAGGCGATGTAAATTTGGGTATATCTGGATTTATCCATACACCTGCAGCATATTGTATATCTAGAAGATTTTGCACCTTTCCAAATATTTTCAACTCAAGATTATTCGATATTTCTACATTGTACATAATACCAATATCAATAGTTGAATAAGCATCAACCTTTAAAGTATTAGCATCATTAGCAAAATATGAACTCATATTTCGAATTTCTGCATTACAAGAAAATTCAGAAAATATAATGGGTGTGTATTGAATCTTAAAAGATCCATAAGAATTTGGAATTCCAGCTATCGAATTCTGAGCATAATCTTTATAAGATGCCCCAGTTGGATTTCCATTCACTAGTGAATCTTGTTTGTATTCGGTATATACATTTGAACTTACTGTAAAGGAAGCACTTATAGTTAATCCATTTTCCCATTGTGCAGAGTGGCTACATTCAATACCGGTTCTTTTGGTTTTACCTGCATTAAAGTAAAATCTACCACCAGAATATGGAACAATATCATTTTCTGTTGAAATCGTATATATAGCTAGATCTCCTTTAATTGTTGCTTTTCCTAATAGCAAATAATTATCATGAATAAGATCACATTTATATCCTGCTTCTAAAGACAAAGATTGAATAGGTTGCAATAAAGGGTTGATAATATAAGAACTTAATGAAGCTGGTGGGTCTGTTTCATTTCCAGCAGGAACTTCTATTCCACCACCAAGATTTGCATAAATAGACATATCATTTTGTAATTTCCAGGTAATTCCTGCTTTGGGTGTAACTCTTTCAAATGATTTCATTTCATTTTTATATACTGGCAATGCTCCGTCTATATAAATATCGGTGAAATAAGAGATATTATCATATCGAGCACCTATAATGAGTGAGATCTTTTCACCAAAAAGTATTTCATCTTGGAGAAATACTCCAATATTTTCGGCACCTTCTCTTTTATTTGTTTTGAGAATATCACCTCTTTCTCCATTTACAAGAGAATAAAATAAGATAGACCCATCTTGATATTGATAATCCACACCACCGATAAACATTTGGTGAATGTCTTCTGAATAATTCATTGTATGTTTCATTACAATGTTTCCACCTGTATGATAGCGGGTAAAGTCTCTAAATGTATTACGTTCAGATCTTTGTAAAAATTTGCTTTGTAAATAGGCCATTCCTCCAATTCCAAGATCTTGTGTTATAGAATGATCGATCGTAAATCCAAGTCTTCCAGCGGTATTATTACGTCTTTCATCTCTTTGAATAAAGGTAGGATTAAATGTTGAAGTATCTGCGCTTTGTTGTGGATTTGAATCAAATTGAACTTGATTTAAAGGACCAGGTATCTTAAAATTTGTATTACCTGCAAGAATAAATAATCCTGTTTTTGTTCTTTGATTGATTTGACTAAATAATCCTCCACTACATTGAAAAGCTTTACTTTGTGAATGTTCTCTCCAACCATCAAAGCTATTTCTTCCAATAGTACAGTATAATAAGCCAATATCAGTTTTTGTAGAAGCTTGAAATGTTGTTTTTTGTAATCCAAAACTTCCAATTTGAGATGAAAGACTAAGTATTGTTTCATCTGTTTGTGGTATTGTAGAAAAACTAATGATACCGCCAGAAGCATTGCCAAATAATGCAGAACTATTAGATCTAAGAATTTCTGCACTTTTTAAAGCTGCTGGGTCTATAAAATCTAAAGCAGTTCTTCCATCAGGTTCTGTTTCTGGGATGCCATCCACTAAAACTCGTATTCCTCTTGTAGTTCCAGCATTAGATCGTTCTCCTGCACCTCTTGCTCCAAATCCTCTGATTGTAAGTCTTAAATCTTGATTTCCTGATCTTGATTGAACAAGTAATCCCGGTACATTACTCAGCATATCATCTAATCCTAAACCTCTTTTATTTTGCAGATCTATAGCAGATAATATTGTGATAGATAATGGAACCTCAAGATTATGTTCTGTCTGTCTTAATGCAGATACTGTAATGTCTTTGGTTAATATGGATTTCTTTTGAAGCGAATCTTTTTCTTTGTGCTTATCTTTATCACCTAAAGAAAAAGCAGGCATATATATGCATACATACAGCAAAAATACTGTAAGTAATGACAGTTTAATTCTCATAATCTATTGTTTAAAATGTGTAATAAATATTGATTGAATACATATAACTAAACAATATGTCGGGGAGGCTTAATAAGTGAAAAAGGATATCCATTGCTAATGTTGAGATTATCATAAAATCTAGCAAAAGGAATCCGAGGTAATTGATTATATAATTGAAAGTGACTAATCGAAGACACTGATACTTTTATATCTGTTTCAACAATTTTAATAATTTGTTTTGACTGTTGATGATTATGTTGAGACAAAGCGGTACGAACGAATTGCAAGGCGAACTCTTGAGAATTAAGAGTATTTGGAGATATCATCATGATAATATCATCTTTTTCACATTCATAAAAAAGCCAAATACATGCGCTTCCATTAGCATAAAATGTGAAAATCGACAAAAGAAAAATAGCTTTACAATGATTTGCAATAAACACTTGTAATGTTCTACATTAACTAAGTAAAATGGTTAGTATCACTTTTAAATTAATGATAATTACATCAATTAAAACTATTCTATTTTGCTTATAAACAGAAAAATATAAAGTGTATTCAATATATATTGAAATATCAAATAGCGTGCAAAAGTAAATATATCATTAATAATGATATTCTAAGGTTGAAATTGTTGCTCAAATATGGTATAATTGCCACTTGCCCAAAGTGTGCAGAAACCTATTGTAACAATTATGTTTCTTAATTATTTACATCTATCAGATTTACAGATTACATGTACCGTCCTCTCCCCGATAAATTGAATTATCCTGAATTAGAACAAGAAATACTCTCATTTTGGGAGGAAAATTCTATTTTTAAAAAGTCTCTTCTCAATAGAGAAGGATCTCCTATTTACAGCTTTTATGAAGGACCTCCTACTGTAAACGGAAAGCCAGGAATACATCATTTAATTGCTAGAACTGATAAAGATTTATTGTGTCGATATAAAACAATGAATGGCTATTATGTTCGCAGGCAAGCCGGTTGGGACACACATGGTTTACCAGTTGAAATCGCTGTTGAAAAGCAATTAGGTCTTGTTAATAAGTCTGAAATTGAAATAATGGGAATTGAATTATTCAATAAAAAGTGTAGAGAATTTGTTTATAATAATATTGCTATGGATATGGGTTGGGATTCATTTACCAAAAGAAGTGGCTTTTGGGTTGATATGGATCAAGCATATATCACATGTACAAATAATTACATAGAATCTGTTTGGTGGGCATTACAGCAATTTTATAATAAAGGACTCATTTATAAAGGGTATAAAGTAGTACCTCAATCTCCTACAATTGAAACTCCACTTAGTTCTCATGAACTTTCATTAGGATATCGAGAAGTTAGAGATCCAAATGTTTTTTTACAATTGCAGATTACCGATAGTTCAATTAAAGAGTGTATAGACGCTAAAATACTTGTGTGGACAACAACTCCATGGACATTGTTTTCTAATACAGCCTTAGCTGTAGGAAAAGATATTGATTATGTTCTAATCGAAAACAAGCGACTTAATGATACAAACAATATATCCTATAGATTAATTCTAGCTGAATCTAGACTTGAAATTATTGATGGAGAATATACAATCTTATCAAGATTTAAGGGAGAAGAATTGATTGGTTCTTCTTATCAGCAAATATTTTCTGATTGTGCAATTGATAAAGTTGAATACCCTAAAGCCTTAACAATTTTACCTGGAACATTTGTATCTAATCAAGATGGTTCTGGTGTTGTTCATATTGCTCCTGCCTTTGGTGTTGATGATTTTGAAATGTCTAAAGCAGAGCATTTACCTGTATTACAACCAGTAACGCCAAATGGACATTTTACTGATGAGATTGTAGATTTTGCTGGCAGAGCAATTAAGACATTTACTTATTCGGATCGTAAAGAAGAAGGTGCAGATAAGGATATAATCATTGCACTAAAAAAAGCGCATAAAATCTATAAATCAAGTATGGATTATATTCATAGTTATCCTCATTGTTGGAGAACTGATAATCCTGTTATGTATTATGCCCGTAATTCTTGGTTTATTAAATCTCCATCATATAAAAATGATATGATTGCATTGAATAAAACAATTCAATGGCAACCACCAGAAATAGGTTCCGGAAGATTTGGAAATTGGCTTGAAGAAGTAAAGGATTGGTCTTTAAGTAGAGACAGATATTGGGGAACCCCACTTCCAATATGGATTAGTGAAGATAAATCTGATATGTTCGCAATTGGCTCGATTGCAGAGTTACAACAAGGTTTATACGAAATTAGTGAAGGAAATTTTATACCTGTTATTGAATGTGGTGTTGACATAGATCTACACAGACCATTTGTAGATAAGGTAGTATTCAAGAAAAACAATATGCTTTACAGAAGAACCACAGAAGTAATTGATGTGTGGTTTGATTCTGGTTGTGTCCCTTTTGCTCAAATGCATTATCCATTTGAAAATCAAGAATTGTTTGCAAACAGTTTTCCTGCTGATTTTATTTCAGAAGGTATAGATCAAACAAGAGGTTGGTTTTATACGCTTCATAATATAGCATCTGCCCTATTTGGCAAACCAGCTTTTAAAAGCATTATTGTTAATGAACTTGTATTAGATAAAAATGGATCTAAGATGTCAAAATCCCGTGGAAATACGGTTGATCCATTTGATATGATGAATACATACGGAGCTGATGCAGTTCGTTGGTATTTTATGGTAAATAATCCACCATGGAGGCCAACATTATTTAATGAACATGATATCGCAAAAACAGTAATCGCAGATTTCTTTAGAACGCTTACCAATACATATTCTTTTTACTGTCTATACGCAAATATTGATGGAATAACAGGTAAAGAAACGAATATACCAATTAGTGATCGTCCAGAAATTGATAAGTGGATTATCTCTACTTTACATAGTACATTACAGCAATATCATCAGCATATGGATAATCTTGATGTATTTCGCGCAAGCAGATGTATTCAAGAATTTATGATTAATGATGTTTCAAATTGGTATGTAAGAAGAAATAGAAGAAGATTCTGGAAAGGTGAAATTGATACAGATAAGATATCGGCATATCAAACACTACATACTGTTATGGTTTCTGTGCTTGCGATGATGGCCCCAGCTGCTCCATTTTTGCCTGAATCATTATATCAAAGGCTTCGTTTGGATTCAGACCCAGAATCTATACATATGCTAGATATGCCAAAGGCAGATAGTGAATTAATTGATCTGAATCTTGAAAGGCGTATGGCTCTTGCTCAGACAATTGTGTTTCTTGCACGATCATTAAGAGAAAAATCCAAAATTAGAACAAGACAGCCATTAAGTAGGATAATGATACCTGTAATTACACCTCAGCAAAGAAGAGATATTCAAGCAGTTCAGAATATTATTACAGAAGAAATTAATGTTAAAGCTGTTGAATATGTAAGCGATGATGCAGGAATAATGAAACGAAGTGTAAAACCTAATTTTAAAAACTTAGGTAAACGATTCGGAAAAAACACTCAACATATTGCTAATTATGTCAAACTTATGGATGCAGATGCCATTAGACATCTAATCACTCATGGTGTATATTCTTTACACATTGAACATGATACATATGAAATCGTATTAGAAGATGTAGAAATTATTAGTGAAGATATGGAAGGCTGGTTAATAGCAAATGAAGGTTCATTAACTGTAGCATTAGATACTGAATTAGATGAAACTCTTATTAATGAAGGAATAGCAAGAGAATTTGTAAATAGAATTCAAAATGCTAGAAAAAATGAAGGATTAATAGTAACAGATAGGATATCTCTAGAATTTAATGCGCCCAAAGAGATAGAACATGCTATTTTGTCTTTGCATGAATATATATGTTCCGAAATTTTAGCCGTATCTTGCACAGCATCAAATGATATTCATGCATCATCCATTCATATTGATATAGATGGCATCTCAATTCAAGCTCGAATAATTAAGGTAAATGATTAATACAATTGTTTTCACGTCTTATTATAAGGTTAAGCCACATGGCATCAACAAAAAAAACAGAAGTATTGAAAGATACATCTGCTGCAACACATTCAGATATTGCAAAGTCAAACGGTAAAGTGAAGGAAATTCGTTATTCTGATAATGACTTAGAATATTTCAAAAAGCATATTATGAATATTAAAGTAGACGCTATTGATGAATTAAGAATGCTAAAAGAAAGATTGGATGATTTAACTAATTCTGAAATGGCTTCCGAAAGCATGATTTATTCAATGCACATGGCAGAACAAGGATCTGAAGCTATGGAAAAAGAAAAAACCTATGCTCATATAAATAGAATCAGCGATTATATTAAAAAATTGGATGATGCTTTAAAAAGAATTGAAGAAAAAACATATGGTATCTGCAGAGAATGCAATATCCTCATAGCCAAAGAACGTTTATTAGCTGTGCCCATTACAACACAATCTGCATCTTTTAAAATTCATAATAGATGTCCTGAAGATGGTGTAGATAGAATTTCCGTACGATCATAATATATTGAGAATTGACATATACTTTGAAAAATCTAACTTTATATGCAACTGCATTTTTATTAGTAGTGCTTGATCAGATAACAAAGATGATGATTAAAGGATTTTCTTTATTTGGTTTTGATCATCAAGGCATGTACATAGGTGAAAGTTTTAATGTCTTAGGAGATTTTTTACGAATCACTTTTGTAGAAAACCCAGGAATGGCCTTCGGTGTTGAATTTGGAACTGGAAAAATATTCCTTACTTTATTTTCATTAATTGCCTCTTTTGGGTTAATCTATTATTTACATATTATCAAAGATGCACATAGATATGTAAGAATTGGGATTATGCTGATACTGGCAGGGGCTTTTGGAAACTTTATTGATCGTATGTTTTATGGTGTGATTTATGGGAATAGTCCTCTGTTTTATGGTTTAGTTGTCGATTTTATTCAAGTAGACATTCCTGACATTACATTCAATTCTATTACATATACCCATTGGCCAGTGTTTAATGTTGCTGATTCCTGTGTTTCTATTGGCATGGTATTTCTATTATTTTTTAATAAATTTATACCTATGCCTTATCAAGATACAATAGCTCCTCATACATCTGAACAAGACAAAACGACTATACCTAATGAATGAACAATATCCAGAATATATCGAAAGTACTGTTGAATTACCTGTAGCAATTGGGCAAAGTTCAGAACGATTAGATATCTATATTACAAATGCAATTGCACATGCTACAAGAAATAAAGTTCAAATTGCTATAGATAATGGATCGGTTACTGTAAATGGGGATATAAAAAAAACATCCTATAAAATAAAGCCTGGTGATAGTATTATCTGCCGGTTTCTTAGGCCTCCGCAATTAGAGTTAGTGCCCGAAGATATTCCTTTAGAAGTAGTGTATGAAGATGATGATATCTTAGTGATTATAAAACCCACTGGATTAGTAGTTCATCCAGGTTTTGGTAATCGTTATGGAACTTTGGTAAATGCAGTTTTATGGCATACTGGCATAAGAGAACCAATTCCTTTATTAGCAGATCAACAAGACGATGCAGACCCATTTGAACAAGAAATAAATATAGAAGAAATATTAACAAGAAGTTCTATTATTAGGCCAGGAATTGTCCATCGATTAGATAAAGATACTTCTGGCTTAATGGTTATTTCTAAAAAACCTGAATGGACACATGTTTTGTCCAAACAATTTGCAGACAGAACAGTTCAAAGAGAATATATTGCAATAGCCTGGGGAAAAGTAAAAGCTGATCATGATATTATAGAAACATTCATTGCACCTTCACCAAGGAATAGAAAAGTTTTTGCAGTCTCAAAACGAGATGGAAAACTGGCTAAGACAGAATATTGGACTATTTCTCGGGGCGAGTATGCAAGTTTACTACGATTAAAATTGCATACAGGAAGAACTCATCAGATTAGAGTTCATTGCTCGAATATGCATCATCCATTAATTGGAGATATTTCTTATGGTGGAGATAAAATAGCCTATACTGGGATGATGAATTCAATTAATAAATCTGCAGCTCATCGCATATTGCAATTGATGCCTCATCAAGCTTTACATGCTAGGGTTTTAGGCTTTACACATCCAAGAACCTGTGAGAACCTACTCTTTACATCATTGCCTGATCAAAAATTTTTACAAGCAATGGAATTAGCATGCTTAGAATTTCCAGAATCATACCTTTAAATATTATACATAGATTACTTTCAACTTAGTTTAGAACTATGTTTTTTTGTAATTTGTTGAGTATGATTTTTGATTTAAATTCTAATGCATTTATGTATAAATTATTACTCCTTTTTTGCTTCATTGCAGCTTCAAACTTATATGCTCAAATTGAAAATGCTACATGGTATTTTGGTAAGTTTGGTGGCTTAAAATTTACTGCAGGAAATCCTTTCCCAATTACTGGAAAGATAGATACATGGGAAGGGTGTGCTGTGTATAGTGACCCAATAACAGGTGATCCCCTTTTATATACAGATGGAAAAAAACTTTGGAATAGTAGTAATACTGTTGTTCCTGGTGGAGATACATTAAAAAGTGGCATTTCATCAACACAATGTGCAATATTTGTTCCTGATCCAGGAAATCCCAAAAGAGTGTATTTATTTACTACTCCAGATCTAACCTTTATTCCACCTTCAGATCCAAGAGGTTTCTATTCATATATAAGTTTAGAAACTCCATCACCTTCTATGTTATCTGCAAATACAATGTTAGGAGCAGATTTTTCTGAAAAAATTACTGCTGTTAAAGATTGTTCAGGTTCTGCCTATTGGGTGCTGTATCATCATCGATATTTGCCAAAGATATATGCTTATAAAATAACTTCTACTGGTGTTGCAACAACCCCAGTAATATCTACATATTCTTCTGTATATGCAGCCTTTACTGTTGGAGGTATGAAGATATCGCCAGATAGATCTAAACTTGCAGTTGTTACAGAATCAAATGCAAATAATTATATAGCATCTATAGTTGTATTTGATTTTAATTCGATTTCAGGAGCAGTTTCCAATGCCCGTTCTATTGCTGGAACTAGTTCTTATGGAAATTATGGTCTTTCTTTTTCTTCTGATAGTAAAAAATTATATACTAGTGGAGCAATTGATCGATTTCCGACAAGTGAAGGAGCACTTTTTCAATTTGATTTAGATGCTGGAAATGAAACTGCAATTGCCAATTCTGTTTTTATTAAAAAATTTGGTTCCAGTAGAATATTTGGAATGCAATTAGGTCCCGATGGAAAAATATATGTCTCTGCCGATAAACCTACACAATTAGATGTGATAGAAAAGCCCAATTCTAAAGGCGATTCTATATCATATAAGCGGAATGTATTAAATCAATCATTTAAATGTGTTTTAGGTTTGCCTAATGTTATAGAATATCAAACAGTTAAGAATACAGATACTGCATATGTGTGTTTAAATTCCTCTATTAAAATTGGTACTGCATCTCTGCCTGGTTTTACTTATTTGTGGTCTCCCAATACTGGTTTAAATAATCCCACGATTGCTAATCCAATTGCAACACCCACAATACCTACATTATATACTTTACAAGTATTTAATGCTCAAGGTTGCGTTAGTGCTCAGTCTATTTACGTTGGATTATATCCATCATTTTATTTTTTCGCTGATGAACCTTTACCTATGTGTAAAGGAGGAAAAACTCAGTTAAATGCTCGTGGTGCAACTACATATAAATGGACACCTTCTTATGGCTTATCAAAAACTGATATTCCTAACCCTATGGCAAATCCAGATTCTTCTATACAGTATACTCTTATTGCTTCAAATGGACAATGCACAGATTCTACTAAAGTGCTTGTAAAAGTAGTTCCTTTTCCCATTGTATCGGCTGGACCAGATAAAACTACATGTCCGGGAGGCACAGTTGAAATAGGAAACAATACTCAAGCGGGAATAAAATATGCTTGGTCTCCAATAATTGGAGTATCTTCCCCTTTTTCATCTAAAACCAATATTACAGCTACTGATCCTAGTACTAGATATATACTGTCAGGTGAAAATGAAATTGGTTGTATTTCATATGATACTGTATATGTTACAACTGTAAATGATATAAAGGCAGTAGTATCCAAAGACACTTCGATTTGCTTGGGTTCAGTGGCAAAATTATCTGCTTTTGGTGGAAGCACTTATAGATGGTATCCATCTACTGGATTAAGTGATTCTACTTCAGCTAATCCTTTAGCAAGCCCATCAATATCAACTACATATAAGGTTATTGTTAAAAATGGTTTATGTGTAGATTCATCTAATGTAAGAGTAAATATTATTCAAGCAGCAGTTGCTGATGCAGGTGCAGATAAGGCTACATGCCCTGGAGAACCGTTAAAGCTTGGAGTACAAGCAATAAATGGTGCAACATATAGTTGGAAACCTACTACATTTTTGGATGATCCAAATTCAGCAACACCTATTTGTAGTCCTGCAAATTCTATTACATATTATTTAACAGTTACAAATCCTACAAAGTGTGTTTCATACGATACTGTAGAAGTAACATTAGCCTCTAAACTAACTGTTCAACATACCCCAGATACACAAGTTTGTGCTGGTTCTTCAGTGCAACTGTTTGCCAAAGGTGGTTCAACGTATTCGTGGCTTCCTACCACAGGTTTAAGCGACCCAACTATTGCAAATCCTATTGCTAGCCCAAGTTCTACAATAACATATACAGTTGAAGCTAGAAATGGATCATGTGTCGGTACTGATAGCTTGACAATACAAGTGATTCCTTTGCCAAATGTAAATGCTGGAAAAGACACTTCTGTTTGTATAGGAAATTCTATTACATTAAATGCATCAGGTGCTACTTCATATAATTGGATGCCAAATCTTGGATTAAATAATACCTTGAGTAATTCTCCACTATGCACTCCAACCACTACAACAATGTATTATGTTACTGGATCAAATGGTAATTGTTCTGTTACAGATAGCATATTAGTGACCGTATACCCGATTCCTACCATAAAAGTAAGTGGCGATACTCTTATCTGTAAAAATGGTATAGCTCAGTTAAATGCCCAAGGTGCAGACCAATATCAATGGCAGCAATCTCCAGATTTATCATCTCAACAAGGCTCAACTGTACTTGCAAAGCCATCACAAAATACAATGTACTATGTTCAAGGTATCAAAAACGGATGTATATCATCGTTGGATAGTATTTATGTAAAGATCAGACTTGATATAGATATTATGGACAAGAGTGATACATCTATTTGTGCTGGACAAACTGCCTTGTTAAAAGTTAAGAATGGAACTTCTTTCATAGTATCACCTAATATCAATACAGTGTATCAAAGTAATGATTCTATTGTTATCGCCCCTTTGGCTACAACTACTTATTATATTTCTGGTATGAATAATAGCTGCACCTATACCGATAGTGCAACAGTTCTTGTAGTTCCGCAGCCAATTATTAAGGCTAGTGAAGACACCATCATTTGTATAGGAACAGATGCCACATTAAAAGTAAATGGCGGTGTATCATATTTATGGAGTCCAGCAGGACTTTTAGACAATCCTACCAGTGATTCTCCAATTGCTAAAGGAATTACTAAAAACACTGTTTTTTATGTTATAGGATCAAATAGTTTATGTTCAGCTGTTGACAGTATATTTGTTCAAGTGTCTCAACCTGTGAATGCTACATTCTCACTATTCCAAGATGGTTCATATAAACCAGGTGATATTTCTGCTGTAACTTTAACAATTCCGCCTGGTATTTCATCTGTTCAATTAGGAATTCAATATGATGAATGCTGTAGTAGTTTAGGGATGCTTAAAGATATTAAACCAGCATCATTACAGATAAACACAAAGAATAATCTAGGTAATATAGTTTACGACATAAAGTCTGCAGATCTTCAAGGAGGAAGTTTTATCATTCCAGTTACTATGTATTTACCACAAGATGCAAGAAATTCGAATGCTTATACTTTGGCAATACAAACAATTGATGCTGCTTGTATAAATGCAACAGTTAGTGGTATTGAAATCCCCTATCAAAAACAATGTGCGTGGAATATTAGAGGTGTTAATCAGTCAAAAAGTCAGTTCTCTGTATCCGTTCAAGATGATAATGTGCTTGTACAATCTGGTTTAACTGGAACCATGAATGCTAGAATATATAGTATTGCAGGACAAACAGTTTGGAGTGCTCAGCATGATATGATACAAGGAATAGAAGAAAAAATAGGACTACCAGAATTACCAAATGGAATGTATTTTCTAGAATTATATTCAGGCCCATGGAAGTCTATGTATTCACTTTCAATTGTTAAATAATAGTAAATATATTGCTTTTAGATAAGCCTTTTAGATTACGAATAAATGATATATATCCATCTATTCCCTGCTTGATTTCATCAATATGGATAAATTCATTAGCAGTATGAGATCTCTCAGATAATCCAGGACCCATCTTAATAGTTGGAAAATTCATTAATGCTTGGTCGCTCATTGTTGGAGATCCAAAAGTGCTTATGCCCAAAGTATGAGCAGTATAAACAAAAGGGTGATTGTGTGGCAATGTGGAAGGACCAAGCCTTAAAGATCTTGGTTTAATTTCACATGAGACATTCTGTTGAATGATAGATAGGATGTCTTGATGAGTATAACAATCTGTAATTCGTATATCAACTACAAAAGAACAGATATCTGGGATAACATTATGTTGTTGTCCAGATTCTATTTGAGTAACAGTCATTTTTACTTCACCTAAAGTATCTGATATATTAGGAAAAGCATAAGTAGAAAACCATTCTATATCTTTCATTGCAGAGTATATTGCATTTTTACCAATATTTCTGGCTGCATGACCAGCAATTCCATAACTATAGCAATCAAGAACTAATAGTCCTTTTTCTGCAATTGCCATATGCATTGCAGTTGGTTCCCCTACTATCCCAGCGTCAATTGTCCCAAGTTTAGGAAGCAAGGCTTCAATACCATCTTTTCCTAATATTTCTTCTTCTGCAGTTAATGCAAGTATGATATTAAATGGTAAGTGTTCCTCATATAATTCGATAAAAGCTGCCCACAGGCATACAAGTGATGCTCCGGCATCATTACTACCCAAGCCTATCAATGTATTATCTATAATTAGGGGCTCAAATGGATTTGTAGTCCAACCGTTGACAGGCTTTACAGTATCATGATGAGAATTTAACAACAAAGTAGGTAAAGCACTATCAAAATGCCTATTGCAAGAATAGACATTATTCAAATATATATCAGAAGCTATGCCATGTTCGTGTAAAGAGTGTAATAATAATTCTGCAGTAATATTTTCACTTTTACTAAATGATTGAATAGCAATCAATTGTTTTAAGAGTTCTAATGCTTGAGTATATATCAACATATATGTTATGCTTTTAATTGGGTTCCACACTTTATATGATTCAATTCTTGATCTATATGTGCGTAAGAAGTGATAATAACAGTGTTAATACCACTATATAATGTTTTAAAACCATTGTCAAGTTTCGGAATCATTCCTTTATCAATAATACCACGATCTTTTAATTCTATATAACGATTATATGATAAGTTAGAAATAAAAGTCTCATTATCATTGATATCTTCTAATACACCAGCTTTATCGAAACAAGTAATTAATCTGATTGACTGAACATCTTTATGCTTATGTAATTCGATAGCGATAGTAGAGGCAATGGTATCGGCATTGGTATTTAATAATTGTCCTGAATCATCCATTGTTATCGATGAAATAACAGGAATCATACCATTAGATAATAAAAAAAACAAGAAATCAGTATTCACGGAAACTATATCACCTACAAATCCATAATCAATATCTATTATTGGTCTTCTTTCACTTAATAATAGTGAATTATCTGCACCACATAATCCAATTGCAGAACAATTCAAAGAACAAAGTGAAGCTGTGATGCGCTTATTGATAGCTCCAGCATATACCATTACAGAAATATCTAACATCTCTTTATTTGTTATTCTTTTTCCATTATGCATTTGATATGATATGCCCATTGAATCTGCAATTGTATTTGCGATTAATCCACCGCCATGAACTAGAATTAATGGTTTTTCTGCAAGAACATATCTAGAAATAGACAGTAAAAATTCTGAAAGTAGAATATTATTATCAATGAGATTACCACCAAATTTTATAATAGTAATATCCATTTACATAGATTCCAATATTCTTTTAAGTACAGTCTGAGCAGAATATATTCTATTTTTTGCTTGTTGAATAACAATGGATTGACTGCTATCAAGAACATCATCGGTAACAATCATATTACGTCTTACGGGTAAACAATGCATAAATTTTGCATTATTGGTTAATGCCATTTTATGCGTGTTAATTTTCCAAGCAGTATCCTTGCTTAATATCTGACCATATTCGGTATAAGAGCTCCAATTTTTAGCATATACAAAATCTGCTCCTTCAAGTGCTTCATCTTGATTGTGTATTATAGTACAATTACTATAAAATTCATCTGCTAGATCATATCCTTTTGGATGTGTAATGATAAATTCATAATCTAATTCTACAGATGCTTTTTTCATCCATTCGGTAAAAGAATTTGGAACAGCTTGTGGTAAAGCTTTAGGATGAGGAGCCCAAGTAAGAACAATTTTAGGTTTATTTACTACTTTTTGCTCTTCAATTGTTATAATATCTGCAAAAGATTGCAAGGGATGTCTTATAGAAGACTCTAAGCTAATGATGGGAATATCACAATACTTTTTAAATGAATTAAGTAAGATTTCATTATAATCTTCATCTCTATCTTGAAGGTTAGCAAAGGCTCTGATACCAATGATATCACAATACTCAGCGATAACTGGCACTGCTTCCTTGATATGCTCTCCAGCTTTACCATCCATGATAATTCCGTCTTTCGTTTCAATTGTCCACGAATCATTAAAAGCATTCAGAATCATACAATCTAAACCTAAATGGAAAGCAGCTTTTTGCGTACTCATTCTGGTTCTTAAGCTTGGATTAAAGAACACTAAACCAAGCATTTTCTTTTTACCTAAATGCTCAAAAGCAAAAGGATTATTCTTTAAGGATTTAGCTTCAATAAAAGCTTGTTGTAGATTTCCAATATCATTAACTGACGTGAAATATTTCATATTAATACACGCTAGATTTTATAGATAAACCTGATATTTCTGGAAAGGAATACAAGATATTCATATTCTGAATTGCTTGTCCAGAAGCACCTTTTAACAAATTATCAAGAGTTGCTGTTATAATTACCTTGTCATTAATTATCTCAATATGATAAAAGAATTTATTTGTATTAATAGCCCTTTTACAATCTGGAGAATCTTTGCTATGAACTATAAATGGCATGTCCTTATAAAAAGAACTATAAAGATGGATAAGATCATCTTTTTGAATATGTTGTTGAACAGTAAAATATGAACAAGCTAATATTCCTCGGGTAAAACTGCCTCTCATTGGTATAAAATGAAATGTAGGAGTAAAATCTTGTTTAAACAGATGATTATGAATTTCTATTTCATGTTGATGTTGAAAAGGTTTATATACTTGCGTATTATTATCGCGCCATGAAAAATGTGATGTATCACTTTTTAGTGTACCCGCACCAGTAGACCCTGTAATAGCAGTACAATGAATATCAAGAATATCCTTGGCAATATCACTATTTCTTAAAGGTAATAAGGATAATTGAATACAGGTAGCAAAACAGCCAGGATTAGCAATATCTGTGCTGGGTGTATAAAGTGATTTATGTAATTCTGGTAATCCATAGATAAACGTTCTTTCGGTATTGTTATCAAGTGGAGATTCACTATTTCTAAAATCACTACTTAAATCAATAATTCTTATATGATGAGGAATGGTATTATTATTTAACCAGATTGTAGAGGCACCATGAGGTAAGCATAAAAAGATACAATCAACTGTATCTAGAATCAGATGCTCTGTAAATGCAAGATGAGTGTCTCCTCCTAGATCTCGATGAATATCACTGATAAGTCTATTGGCATTGCTGGTACTAATTGCTTGAATACTATCAATATATGGATGATGTATCAAGAGCCTTAAAAGCTCGCCACCAGTATAGCCAGAAGCCCCAATAATAGCAATATTAATTTTTGATATCATGTGTTGAACCATTTACAGAATAATAAATCATTAATTGATTAGACGTGATTTTTGCAAAGCCTTTCACATCTTCTCCACTCCAGGTAGAATTTAATTCTCCATATGTACCAAATACAGAACTCATTAAATCATGTTCAGATTCAATACCAATAATATGAAATCTATATGGTGCGCAATGAACAGTAACTGTCCCTGTCACATTCTTTTGTGTAGATTCCATGAATAATTCAATACTACGCATGGCAGGTTCAAGAAAATTACCTTCATGTAGCATCATGCCATATGTATTAGATAATTGTTCTTTTAACATTAATTGTTGTTTTGTTAATACATGTTTTTCTAAGGCATGATGAGCTTTAATGATGATCATTGGGGCTCCTGCTTCAAAACCCACACGGCCTTTGATTCCGATAATTGTATCACCAACATGTATATCTCTTCCTATACCAAATGGCTGTACAATAGATGATAATTCTTGTATAGCTTGAACAGAATTATCAAAATGTACCCCATTTATAGCAGTAATCTCTCCTTTTACAAAAGAAATACTTATTGTTTCGCTTTCAGTTTTAGTTACAGCCGTTGGAAAAGCATCGTCGGGTAAGTATTGAGAAGAAGTTAATGTTTCTTTACCACCAACTGTAGTTCCCCATAATCCTTTATTAATTGAATAATGGGCTTTTGTCCAATTTTTCTTAAAACCATGAAACGATAAAAATTCTATTTCTGCTTCTCTTGATAAAGTATTGTCTCGTATTGGAGTTAAAACTGGAATATTTGGTAAAAGAATACTAAATGCAGAGTCAAATCGAACTTGATCATTTCCAGCTCCAGTAGATCCATGAGCCACATAATCAGCTTTTATTTCTTTAGCATATTTGGCAATTGCAATGGCTTGAAATACTCTTTCTGCACTTACAGATAAAGGATATGTTGAATTTCTTAAAATATTACCAAATATTAAATATCGTAAACACTGATTGTAAAATGATTCTGTTACATCGATTGTGATATGCTTAGATACCCCAAGTGCAAGAGCATTTTTTTCTACCTCAGCAATTTCTGCTTGAGTAAAGCCACCAGTATTTACAAGTACTGAATGAACATCATACTGTTTTACTTGGGATAAGTATTTGGCACAATAGGAAGTGTCAAGTCCTCCGCTAAAAGCAAGCACTACTTTTTTAGATGATTTTACAGGCTTTAATGGATCATATAACATTCCTGTACATAAGCACATTTTACGGTTTGTTCTTGAGAGTACATCATAATTAGGACAGCTTGTGCATCCTTTCCAAAAAGCATCATCATTTGTTAATTCTGAAAAAGGTACGGGTGAATAACCAAGCTCAGTATTTATTTTCATTACTGCATGACTAGTTGTAATGCCAAATACCTTAGCATTTGGATACATTTCTCTCGATAATTCAAAGACTTTTTGTTTGATTTTTTTTGCTAATCCACTTTGCCTAAATTCAGGAACTACTATTAGGCCAGAATGCGCTACATATTGTTTATCACTCCATGTTTCTATATAACAAAAACCTGCAAAAATATCATTGTTTAATTCGTCTTTGGTGAAAGCAATAACAGCTTTACCTTCTATCATTTTATGAAGTATATATTCGGGTTGTCTTTTTGCAATACCTGTTCCTCTTTGATCAGCTGCAATCTCTATTGTCTTACAGATAATATCAGCATAAGAAGCATGAATGTTTGAACTAACAACTATTGTGAATTCACGATTCATTTACCGTGTTCCTTATAAATTATGATGCATAAAAACAATGCATTAAAAAATAATAACAAGAAAATTGCTGCTATTATGCAGCATATTGAATTAAAATAGAGAATTTATTGTCAGATTATGACAAGCAGTTGGCTTTTGGCCTGTTGGTATGACTGTGTAAAGCAGTATAAATAGATAATGTTTTACTCAATTCAAAAGTTAGGTAACATACGATATTTTGTATCTTTTCACAAGATATGTCCTAGTTATTATCAATACTTATCATACATACTTATTCTATGCAATCATTCTCCACTGCATTATTTCTTAAAAATGGTCATATTCAGACTATCTATCCATTTATTTTTAGAAAGAAAAAGACTATATCGTATACCCAAAGAATAAGAATATATACTCCTGATAATGACTTTTTAGATATTGATTTTGTAGACTCTCAATCAGACTCTTTAGTTCTAGTATTACATGGATTAGAATCACATTCTCATGCAATGAATATCATGCATTTAGTTCATGCTTTGAAAGCTAATAAAACAGATATAGCAGTATTAAATTTTAGAGGATGTAGTGGTGAAACAAATAATGTTTACAAAGCATATCATAGTGGAATTAGCGACGATCTTATAACTACTATAGACTATTTAATAAGCATACAAAAGTGGAAATCAATATATGTAGTTGGATATAGTTTAGGGGGTAATGTATTATTGAAAACAATTGGCTTATATCCTTCTATACAGATTAAAAAAGCTATTGCAGTTTCTGTTCCCATGCATTTAGAATCATGCGCGCATCTTTTAGCAAAGCCCAGCAGAAAGCCATATATGAAGCGTTTTATCTATTCATTTATTAAAAAGATGTCTCTTAAAAAGACTTTTTTAGATGAAAGAGGTATCGATTTTACTGACATAAAACGTGTTAAGAATTTTACTGGTATTGACTCTCTTTATACTGCACCTTCCCATGGATATAAGAGTGCAGAGGAATATTGGGAACATAATTCTGCTTTATATTGTCTCGATTCTATTATCATTCCAACATTAATTATTAATGCAAAGGATGATCCCTTTTTGAGTGAACTTTGCTATCCAGCAATTTCCAATAAGCATATTTCTACTCTGTACCCTAAACATGGTGGACATTTAGGATTTGCAGAAACATATCTACAAAATGGTACATATTGGCATGAACAGATGATTTCTTCATTTCTTTTTGATAGTTAATCAACAAAATATCAGTTGAATGCGTCATAGCAGTACATTTATACATTACTTAATATATATGCATACAGATTCTAATAGAATACTTTATTTCTTATTGTTTACGATGGTATTTCAGGCGCTTCTTGATTTTGCTGTTTTAAAAGCGTGGATTTATTTTGTACGAAAACAACAATTGTCGGAAAAATGGCTGATTCAACCTTTCATTTATCTTGCTGGATTTATGTTTACAGCAGGATTATATGCCATTTGGGAAAGGGTTACTTATGGCAATTATTCTCAACTTGGCTTCATTGTTCAATTATCTGTTTCTGTTTGGTATTTACCAAAATTACCTATTGCACTTTTTCTTATAAGTAAATCTCTCATCCATTTTTTCATATATCTGTATAACAAGATTATTTCTTTTATAAAGCCTAAATACGAGATTTCAGACAACACAGAATCAAAATCCGATTTACCTGTTCGATCAAGAAGAGAATTTTTGTCAAAAGTTGGTTGGTCAGCTGCATCGATTCCATTTATTATAACAGGTGATGGCCTTTTTAGAACTGTTTATGATTTTAGAGTATATAGAGTTGAATTAGTATTAAACTCTTTACCTGCTGCATTAGATGGAATTACAATTGCTCAATTGTCTGATATTCATTCTGGTTCATTTCCTGATAATAAACCAATGAAAGAAGTATTAAGAATATTACAAGAGTTAAAGCCTGATATTATTACAATCACAGGTGATTATGTAAATTTCAAACCAGATGAACTTTCTGTTACTTTTAATGAATTAGCTCAATTATCTGCCCCACTTGGTGTATATGGATCATTAGGGAATCATGATCATTATATGACTGGTTTTCAACATGCATTGTTAAAAAACACTATATCTAAAACAGGCATACAACTATTAGTAAATGATTCTGTTAATATTCCTGTTCATAATGCTTCCTTGAATATTGCTGCAACAGATAATACTGGATTTAATCAACATTTTGCACATATTGATAAAGCAATATCAAAGTGTCATACAGATACATCAACAATATTACTTGCTCATGATCCTACTTTTTGGGATGCTGAAATACTGAGCAAAAAACCAATAGATCTAATGTTAGCTGGCCATACTCATGGAGGACAAATTGGAATACATATTGCTGGACTAGAAATAAGTCCTGCTCAATTTGTGTATAAGCGCTGGGCTGGATTATATAATGAAGGACATCAGTATCTATATGTTAATCGTGGAATCGGTACTGTAGGGCCTCCTATCCGCATCGGTATCAATCCAGAAATTACTTTGTTCACTTTGCGATCTAAAATCGCTTAATCCTTAAATAATAATAGATTTGAGTTAACCGAAAGTATGTAAATTTGCACTGAATAATCTCTTATCATTTACCAAAATATCCCGATGAAAAGTATATTAAGTAGTTTATTTATCCTTTTTTTTATAGCGTCTCCGGCAGTGCATTCACAAACATATAGGTTCTTTAAATTAGAATCTTTTGCTGTTCATGCAATTGGGAATGTATCATTGCATTCTTATTCTGCTAAGTTTTCTGCATTTCAGGGATCTACGGTATGTTCTGAATTTACTAGTGGTTCTGGTACTGGCTTAGGTTATGGACTTAATATAGAGTTACCTATTCACAACAGTTTAGCAGTAACTATTGGATGTAGTATGAATAATCGTAATGGTAAGCTAAACACAAAAAGCGAATTTCCCGTGAGAAATATCAATCAATCTGGAATGATTACCGTAACCACAGATAATCAAATCGAGGCAACACTTCCATATTTAGATATACAGCCTGATATTCGATTTAATGTAATAGAAAATTTGAATTTTATAGCCAGAGGTTTTGCTGGAATAGTCTGTAAAATCCCAATGTCTCCAAGTTTTGTTCAAACAGAGTCAATTGTAAATCCAGAATCTGCTGTATTTGTTAATAATGGTATCACATCACAATCTAGAGTATTGGCATCTGGGCCAATTAACTCAAGTTCTGTTGCAATAGGGACTACTTTTGGTGCAGAAACAATGATTCGTATAGCACCAGCAATACACTTAACTCAACATATTATGTATGAAATACCACTTTCTGATATCGTATCAGATGTACCATGGAAAATTAGTGGATTTAGATGTGGATTTGGATTGCGATATTCATTTCGTAAATTTAATCCAACACCAAATATGCCATAATAAAAAAGATTATATATGCTTACGCGCGAGTACATATATGATCTTTAAATAGTCTTCTTAAAGTTATCTTATGTTGTTGGTGGCAAACTTTTCTGTTCTTTTGGTGGAAGTTTACCCATTTCAGATTTTAATTCTAATAATTGCATTTCTATATCTGAAGAAGAAGAGAGAGATTTGAATTCTTGTTCTAGTGAATTATCATGTCCAGCAAGTTGATCAAAAGCTTCAGCTTGAGATTCTAAAACCTCGATTTTTTGTTCAAATTTATCAAACTTTCCAAAAGCATCAGATCCAACGCCGCTAAAAGACTGAGCAATTTGTTTTTGCGCTTTAGCAGCCTGAGATCTAGCGATTAAGGTGCCTTGCCTTGTTCTGGCTTCATCTAATTTGCTTTTTAGTTGATCTAATTGTTGACGAATCTTCTCGGCAGTTGATTTAGCTTGAAAATAAACCGGCTCTAAATCAGAAATATTTTTGTCAAACATTCCCTTTTTTTCTAAAGCAGCTTTTGCTAAATCATCACGTCCAGCTGCAATAGCTTGTTGAGCTTTAACCAACCATTCTTGAGATTCAATACGTGCTTTACCAATTTTTCTTTCTAGAGATTTTTCATTTGCAATAGCATTTCCCACAGCAATTGTAGCTTGATTAACGGATTCTTCCATATCAAGAACCATTTGTTTAAGCATTTTTTCTGGGTCTTCTGCTTTATCTATAGCATCATTAACATTAGATTTAAATAAGTCTGCAATTCTAGAGAATAATCCCATAGTATGTTTTCCTTTAAAAGGTAGAATAAATTCAAAGTGTATAACTAATTGTGAAATTACGAGTTCATTACTCGAAAGCAAAATAAATCTATTTTCATTATCTATCTATTTCTAATTAGAACTAATGAAGTTTGTAGATTTGCATATAATTAATACATCACTTATTGTTACAACAATGATCATAACATCACAATCAATAGAAGTTGTAGTTGAAATGTTTGCTACATTGCCCTCTATTGGAAGAAAAACAGCACAAAGATTAGCATTTCATATTCTTAGACAACCCGAAGAGTTTATTAAACAATTTGGTGAATCCATGATAACCATGAAACAGACAGTACAGTTATGTAGCATGTGTTTTAATTTTACAGAGAGTGATCCCTGTTCTATTTGTTTGTCTTCAAAAAGAGATCGATCGATTATATGTGTTGTTGAGCAGCCAACAGATGTTATGGTATTAGAAAAAACAAGTGAATTTAGAGGTCTTTATCATGTATTACATGGTACAATTAATCCTTTAGAAGGTATTAATCCACAAGATTTAAAAATATCTGAACTTATAAGTAGAATTAATCCAGATGTTCAAGAAATTATTTTGGCAATTAATCCTACTGTTGAAGGTGAAGTTACTACGCAATATTTAGCTAGATTAATTAAACCCATTGGTGTTACAGTAAGTAGGATTGCAAGAGGAATTCCAATTGGTAGTGAATTAGAGTATGCTGATGAGGCTACATTATCAAGAGCATTGGAAGGTAGAATTGAATTTTAATACACTATGATGAATATTATCTCCACTATTATATTATTATCACTTATTACAGTAAGCTGTAATGTGTTATCAACAAGAGATCCAGAATCTCCTGATATTGGACAAAATATCCTTGTTCCGGCTACATCTCCAAGTTTGGTACTTGCAAATATGAAATTGTCGATTGAAGGTAAAAATCCTAATAATCTTTTATTATGTTTAGCTGATACAATGCGTGGGAGTAAACTTCCCTTTCAATTTGCACCAACTGCAGAAATTAATACACGATATGCCAGCCTATTTATCAATTGGAATGTGTTAAATGAAAGAACTTCATTTCAGAGTCTTATAAGTAAGATTCCATCTGATGGTGGCATAACACTTCAATTCCAACAAGTTTCATATGATGTAGTAAACCCAGATTCAGTTGTAATCTTAGCTAATTATGAGCTTGTAACAAATCATCAATTGCAAACTATACCCAAAAATGCAAAAGGACGTTTACGATTTGTATGTACTCAAGAACGTGGTGGAATATGGAGCATACAATCTTGGACGGATAATACACTGTCCATAGTAGATAGTAATTCTACATCTTGGAGCCTTTTTAAAGCACAATTCAGTAATTAAATTATGATCTATTCAGCTTTATTCTATTTGATTTGCTTTTTTATTCCTATTTCTTTGATGTCTCAAAATGAAGACTTCACCTGTAAAGTTAGATTACCAGGAATAGTAAATAGTTATGCAAAAACATTATTGCCAGTCTTAACTCCAGATGGTAGTAGAATTTATTTTGACCGCAAAGAACATCCAGAGAATATAGGCGGAATAAATGATCCTGATGATATCTGGTATTGTGATCGTTTACCAAATGGATATTGGACTGAACCCAAAAACATTGGCCCACCATTAAATTCTATTAGCTCTAATGCTTTATTTGCTATAAATCCTAAAGGAAATAAAGCATTCGTAGCTTCGGTTATGCCAGATTATTCTATGCAGTTTTCTATTGCTGAAAAAGATAAAAAAGGATGGAAAACAGACAAGATTATGAAGATTGAAAACTTTTATAGTAATTCAACAAATTATTTTGCGACAATGAATGCAGATGCTAATGTATTGCTATTTTCTTTAACTAGAAATGAAACATTAGGTGATTTGGATTTATATGCTTCTTTTTTACTTTCTGATACTTTGTGGACAGAACCGCTTTGGTTGGGTTCTACTATAAATACAGCTTTTAGAGAAGGTTCTCCATTTTTAGCCAATGATGGTAAGACTTTATATTTCTTTTCAAATGGACATCAAGGATACGGTGGAAATGATTTATTTGTTTCTAGACGATTAGATGATTCATGGACACATTGGTCAAAACCTGTCAATTTAGGGCCTGCAATCAATACTCCAGGAAATGAAAGGTCGATAACGTTAACATCTAAAGGTGATACTGCATGTATTATTTCTACAGATCAAGACCATGAAAGTGAAGGAATATATTTTGTTTGCTTAAAAAAGGAATATAGACCTGAAAAACCTCAGACAACTACAGTACCCAATATTACAATGTCCAATCTGGAACAGTCCTTAGACGTGTATTTCCCTATGGGTTCATCAACCTTAACACAAGAACATAAGAAACAATTAGGCGCCCTATGTGGCCTTATAAAAGATAAGTCTCGTCATGCAATTATTGAAGGTTTTACAGACGATATCGGCGGGCTTATGTATAATCAAAGGCTCTCTGAAAAAAGAGCCTTTTCAATTACTCAATATCTTAAACAATGTGGATTGGAATCAGAAGATAGTATAGGAAAAGGTGTCTTTCCTATAGACAGAATTCAGAGTGATATGTCTAAACAAAACAAAAGAAAATTATCAAGAAAAGTGACAATACGTTTAATCATTAAAGTATGATTAACCAAATGATGAAGAACTAAAATCTTGTTGTCTTCTTGATCTTATAATTGCATAGATGATAAATATTATTCCAGCCAAACATAATAATACCAATAAAAGAGAGCCTGTAGAGAAAGTTCCGGGATATACTTCCCTTGTACCATTAGCACCATTCAATATTACTGGTTGGGAATAATAAAATGCTGGATGAAATGGAGTATGCCAATACCATGGAATCATACCCATCATATATCCTGCCATAAATCCATCTCCTCTTCCTCCATAAGAATGGGCAACATAATTAGAGTTTCCCCCGCGCCCATTATTCATCGACATTGTTTGTGATTTTCTAGGAACACCATAACGTTGCTGATAATCTTTTCCAGACATAAAACTTCTTGATCTACTTCCACCAAAAGAATTGTTTCTACTTGAGAAACTATTACTATTGCGGCTTCCACCGAAAGATCTTGAGGATCCAAATGATCTTCCGCCTCCGCGGAAACCCCCAAAACCACCTCTAGCTACGGTGATGGTTGGTTCTATTATTAAAGTTACGATACTAAGAATAAGTAAAACAAGATATTTACTCATAGATACATGTACACGATAAGATTTCATTAAAATATTCCTTCAATGGAGGTAGTTCCATCTTGATTTCTAAATTCTATTTCTGCTTTAAATGAAGTTGTACCAAGACTATCATTCTTTTTAAAAAAGCCAAAAACACCATTATTTCGAATTGTATCTATTTTTAAATGTATCATAAGAGACATTATTCCATCTAGATCTTCATTGTTCATTAATATATGAGTTTCTTCTATATCACCAGAACTTTCAATTGTTAGTAATTGCATATCCATTGCTTCTTCTTCAGAAAACATTGGTTCTACAATAATAAGATCATCTAAATAATCAGTGAATAATTGTTTAGTCGATATAGTTCCATTTTTGTTTTCATATGTTAAAATAGCATCAAAAGTGCCACTCTCATCAAGATTTAGATATAATTCCTTGATCTTTCCTACTTGCTCTGCATTGATATATACTGCTGTTTTATCTAATCTTCCATTACTTTCAATTGATAATGTTCTCATGAATTATTCTGTTAAATTGGAAAACACATATAGATACGATACGTATAGTAAATTATTGATTTTAAGGTAAAAAAATACATTCTTGAATTAAAGCTTTACTTAATAAAGACAAGTATTCAGATCTTTTTATTTCACCTGCTCCTAATTGCTCTGTAAAATCATTCAGATATTGGGAGTCTAATAAAGTATAGTTTTTTAAACGTAATTGTTGAACTAAGCCATAAAAAGCTACTTTTGAAGCATCATTTAAAGAAGAAAACATCGATTCTCCAAAAAATGCACTGCCTATCGAGACACCGTATAATCCTCCAACTAATGTTTCATCTACATAAGTTTCTACAGAATGTGCATAACCTTGAATATGTAATTGTATATATGTATCTATGATTGGTTCTGTAATCCATGTATCTGCTCTATGTGCACAGGCTTTAATTACTTGTTCAAACGCTGTATTAAATTTAATACTAAAAGTACCTTTTGAAACAGTTTTTTTAAGTGATTTAGAAAAATCCAAGTCTTGAAGAGGAAATACAGCTCTATATTGTGGAGAATGCCAATAGATTTCTTTTGTATCCGGATCGCCCATTGGAAACCAACCAGTTCTATATGCTAACAGTAAAGTTGATACATTAAATGGTTGATATTCAAGATATTCTAAAATATTTACAGAAACCATATTATTTATGAATTGTAAAATGAGTTTTTACATAAGGAATATCTTTTTTTGTTGAAAATTCCTCTTGATCTGTTTTGGGAATATTCCAAGGTATTTGCTGATATATATCTTTTGAATACGGTAAGTAGTCAGGAAATACTTCACTCCATTCTCTATTCCATTCACCTACAAATTCAAAAGAATCAATTGTAAATTCTTGGAAATCAGATAATATATCTATGTGATGTTTTGCAACCATAGGAACATCTGTCATTTGCCAGAACTGAGCATTAACTTTTGAAACTCTTAGGCATTCTTGTATTAACTCTTTTGTAAAAGCTCTTCTTTTATGATGTTTCTTTTTAATCCATGGGTCTGGAAAAAAACTAAAGAATGAGGATATTGAGTTGTCTTGTAAAAAAGGCAATCCATTGGGTAAGGAATACCAAATAGCGCTAATATTTGTAAGAGATTCTCCTTGAATAACTTCTTTTATCCAATCTACGGGAAGTTTTCTTACTTCTAAACCTAATATATTTTCTTCTGTATGATTATAAGCAAGTTGTAACATACATGTTCCCCAGCCACATCCTAAATCTAAAATATTAGGAGGATTACCATTATTAAAATGATCATACCAATCTATAGTTTCAATTAAGGGTGGATAAAATTTGGGTATTGCCCCTAATGCATGTAAAGGAAAATAGACATTAGACGCATTATGATGTCTGCTTCTTGGCTTAGGATATTTTTTAGAGTCAATATTTAACATTGTCTGTATAGATATAATTCTATTTTTTGATAAAAGTAGTAAACAATTGAATGTCAGATGCAGGTTTTGGATGAACTGGTAGTTTGATATATCCTCCATTAAGCCATAATTGAACTTGATCGCTGTAATGAGAACTTAAAGGTTCACCAGAAGAGCCACCCGGAAGCACACAATACATAACAGAATCTTGCATATCGGATACTATTCTCATTGAAGCGCCAAGTACTTGATTAAATGGATTATTCATTGCCCATGAACCATTATTTAGTGTCGTATTATTTCCTGAATGTGGAAATGGACCATGTGTAACAACCGGTTTCATTAAAGAACTTTTACTAAACAGATGTTCTAATGTGATTGTATGTAAATATCTGTATTTCCAAGTATTTATATCGTCACTATTATAAATAGTAGTTCCTTGTTTAATAGCTTTTATAAATGCTTTATAGATAATCTCTGATTTATCTTCAATTTTATTCTTTGTATGATAATCATCAAACCAAAAATTCCATTTGTCTGAAGATTCCTCTAAACATTGTAATAATATTCTGGTAGGAAAACTAGCAATATGTTTATATTCTTTTGATATATGCTCTGGTAATTGGTCTAAAAAAATAGATGTAAATAGATTGTCAATCAACAGAGAATATATAGCTGGTTCAACATCTTGATTAGTTATAAAACATTTCCATTTTTTTAATTTTTCTAAAGCTCTTTTGGCAAGTACCGGCATAAATTTCTTTTTTTGCACTAGTATAGGTAATACTTTAGATAATATATCTTCAGCATAAGGTGAATGCACATCATATTGAAGAAACTGAGCATCTCTGATATTATACTCGTCAAATTGTTGCAAAGCTACTTCTAAGCGTTTTGCTCTAGAAGAAGGCTCCCACAAAGATGAATGATAAAATGGAGGATGTTTTAGTAATGGATTATTGGCTGATGCAATGTATTTCTTATCTCTATTATGGATCGTATATGAATGCTTAGGTAAGTCAGTTGATTTATGTATTCCTTGCCAAGAATATTCTGGAATCCAGCCCGGAGAAGGAATATTTGGATTAGCTTTAGGGCCTCTTATAGGTAGAATACCTACAGTTGCTCCAGCAATTGTTCCATACTTATCGCCATACACAAAGTTTAAGCATGGTGCACCCCAAGTGAGGAAGCCTCTCTGAAAATCAGACCAATTATCTGATTTCATTATCCTATATATTGCTAAAAACTCATCAGATATTGCATTACCTGTCCATTCATAACTCATGCAATAATGCGAAAATAAATTCTTATTACTTTTAGTAGAATCTTTAATTGATTTAATCAAATTAATTGGAGATGCATCTGAAATAATTGCAGACCTTTTACTATAGCGAATATCATAAATGAGTGGTTCTTCATTTTTGATATTGATTGTATCCCTTTTGTATGTAAACTTAACTGAATCGCCTGTAGTTGTAAAATAATAGTTGTTATTGTATTGAGAAGTCTTTTCTATAAAATAATCAAAATCATCAGCCATCATATTTGTAATTCCCCAACTAACAGATGAATTCCTTCCTGAAAGTATGATAGGAAGCCCTGGCATACTAACTCCTAGTACATTTAATCCCGGACAAGATATATGACATTGATACCATTTAGCGGGCAATCCAAGTTTTAAATGTGGGTCATTGGCCAGAATAACCGATTTATCTTGTAGATTTTCAGAGTTCTTCCTCATAACCCAAGCATTACTGCCTATACCATCTGATGAAAGCCCCAGATAAGAACGAGCATTTATGAAGGTTTTTGTTTTATCTTCAATGCCAGCTAAATAATCGGCATTTCTATAAGTAAGAGACGATATTTCATTAGATGATGGCACTGTATGTTGCGATTCATATTGATAGACAGTATGATTATCATTACTTGGTATCATTTGCAAAGCTACTTGCACTCCAAATTTGTCGGCCAATTCGCCTATTGCTATATCGCTCCACATACTCGTATTCATTTCTACTGCCATTAATCTACCTATGATAATGCAATCGGTAGGTTGCCACTCTTTAGGTTGATAGCTTAATGCACCAAATTCAAATGGCAATGCTTCCGGGTGTTCTTTCACATAATAGTTTACCCCTTCAGAATATGTTTCTAAAATAAACTTTGTGGTTTTACTTGATTTATTATACAATTTTTCAGATAAAGGGACTAAACTTAACATCCTCATAAATTTATCAGTTTCTAAAGCTTCTTTACCAAAAATCTCTGATAATAATCCTCTACCTGTTCTTCTTATAATATCCATTTGCCATAATCTATCTTGTGCATGGGCATAGCCCATAGCAAAAAATACATCATGTTCATTTCTTGCTATGATATGAGGAATATTAAACTTATTGCGATAAATAAATGCACTGTCTAATATCTTAGAACTTATTTGCTCTTCCCCTTTTTTGATAGATGTACGAGTAACTATAAAAAATGAAAAAAAAGCTAAAGCAATTCCACAAATCAACAGAGAAATACTTAATGCTAATGTATTATTTACAATTTTATATAACATATCAATAAGAAAAGAGGAGATTTAATATTTTTACAAGGTATTATGACTATGAACAATATGAAGTAATTGTGAGATATTTGTGAGGATATAATCTGCTATGATATTTTGATTACCAAATGAATCGCCATATTGAGCAAAAGCAGTATGCATACCTACATTTTTAGCTCCAACCATATCTCTTTCAACCCAATCACCAACCATTATTGCTTCATGTGGTTCTATACCTAGCCTTTCTAATGCTGTTCTAAAAGGGACTGGACTTGGTTTTCTTTCTTTTGTATCATCAAATGTTACTACTACATCAAATGTATGGTGAAAATTGATATGACATAAGCGCAACCAAGCTTCTCGAGCTGGAGCATCTGAAACAACTGCTAGTTTTATATTTGATTTTACTAAACTCATTATCGTGGCTGTAACATGCGGATATGGTTTTAATGCAGCTTCTCTAGCTCTTCTATACGCAATTATTCCTGCTGAAAGTATTCTATAATCTAAATATCCTAACTGTTGTTGCAAAAGTTCATCAAATACTTTTTGATATTCTATGCCTTGGGCATCATATATACTATTAATATGAGCTTTCATTTGATCTTTACTAAGTTCTAAACCTGCATCCATCATAGCGACAATAGCAGCATCAATAGCTAATTGCTTCATAGCCATAAAATCTACTAATGTATTGTCTAAATCAAATATTACTGCTTTTATCATTTCATAGCCTGATTATAACTGCAATTGTGGTGCTAAATGAATTGTAAACTAAATGTATATATGTATTTTAGTTAATCTAAATGGTAAGTCATATCAATAATATATTTCATTATATGATGTGATATGATTATTATTAATTGCTCAAAATTACAAAAATGACGCTTAAGGGAGCAGTTATATATAGGAATATATTTATGAAAATCGCAAATCCATTTGAAGCATTACAATGTTTGCAATCTGGCAATAGTGTATATATTCAAAGTGCAGCAGCAAGGCACACAATTGTTGATAAATGCAATGATTCAGCATAAGGATAGACTTCAAAATGTAAAGATTATGCAATTACATACCAAAGGTGCAGCTCCAAATGCAGCCGAAGGGATGGAGCAACACTACAATTGGGAATTGGCTCTATTCCAGATGCAGTTTTGTCTTTTTTATGTAATCATAAAAATCTAGGCATTCATACTGAAATGTTTTCTGATGGTACTATTCCATTAGTAGAAAAAGGAGTAATCACTGGCAATAATAAGACAGTACATCCTGGAAAATTTGTCACTGGTTTTGTAATAGGCTCTAAAATATTATATGATTTTGTAGCTGATAATCAAGGTCTAATATTTTTAGATATTGCCTATGTACATGATATCGATGTAATAAGAAGAAATCCTAAAGTAACTGCAATACATAGTGCCATAGAAGTAGATATTACTGGTCAAATATGTGCTGATTCTATTTATTACAAAAAACTATTCTGGTATTGGTAGCCAAATGGATTTTATAAGAGGAGCTTCTTTATTTGAAGTAGCTAAGCCTATCATAGCATTACCATCAACAACTAAATAAAGGCGAAAGCAGAATTATCCCATTCTTAAAACCAGGTGCTTGCCTTGTTACAACTAGATCACATGTTCATTATATTGTTACTGAATTTGGTATTGCTCATTTATTTGGTAAAAATCTAAAAGAAAGAGCTGAAATTCTTATATCAATTGCTCATCCTAATCATAGAGAACATTTAGAAAAACAGTACTTTGATATATTAACGGGTTCTAGAATTAGCTAAAGATATTCGTTTATCAATATCAGCTTGTTTCATTATAATTTGCGTCTGCTCCCCTTTTGCAATGATTATATTATGTTTGGGAATCATGGCTATAAACTCAGAGAGTATCTTTGAACCATTATATTCCTTAATAATAGCTGTAATCTCTACTGTTTCTCCAATAGAAGCCATAGATATATGCTGAACAGATATTCCAGCTCCAATTGCTTGATCTTCAGATTCAAAAAAAAGTTCGATAGCTTTCCTAGAAGCTAATTCAGCATGATATACTAACCAAAAAGTTGAATATACAGGATGAATTTGTTGATTGTCTAATATTGCTGTCATTTCTTCTGTGATAGAAATGCTCAATGTAAACTGCGTATTTATAATGTTGGGTCGCATAAAACTGCTCTGATTATTGTATTTTTGTGAAATTGATACTCTCTAAAATACTAATGTACGCTACATGAAAGTTTCTTTTTATACTCTTGGTTGTAAATTAAATTACTCTGAAACATCCCAATTGCAAGATCAATTTCAACAAAATGGACATGAAATTGTTCGATTTGGAGAAAGAACAGATATTGTTATTGTAAATACTTGTACTGTTACAGAAAATGCTGATACAGAGTGTCGAAAAATAATTAGAAGAGCTTTAAAAACATCTCCTGATGCATTTATTGGAATTACTGGTTGTTATGCTCAATTACAACCAGAAGAAATAGCTTCTATAGAGGGTGTTGATGCTGTTTTTGGTACAGCTGAAAAATTGAAGATCCATTCATTAATCAATGATTTTACTAAAACAGATACACCAAGAATTTATGTTGATGAGCTTTTAGAACCTAGTTTTGATTATGCTCAATCTGCCGATAGTGATGATAGAACAAGAGCTTTTCTGAAATTACAAGATGGATGCAATTATTCATGTAGTTTTTGTACAATTCCAAAAGCAAGGGGTGCAAGTAGAAGTATGCCTTTTGCTGATATCTTGAATAGAATTACCTCATTAGAACAACAAGGTTTTTATGAGATCATTTTATCAGGTATCAATTTAGGAGATTACAAAGACACCGAAGGAAATAAATTTAAGGATATTCTTACTCTTATTTCATCTTTGGATATTCCTGTTCGATTTAGAATTGGTTCTATTGAACCAAATTTAGTTGATAATGATATATTGTCCATTATAGCACATTCCACTAATATTGTCCCCCATATTCATATTCCATTACAAAGTGGATCTTCAGAAATATTAAGAAAAATGCGTAGACGGTATACTCCACATCAATATCAAGATCTAGTGCATTCTATTCATTCATATTTACCACAAGCTTGTATAGGTGCAGATGTAATCGTTGGATTTCCAGGTGAAACTGATGCTCATTTTGAAGAAACATGTACATTTATTCAAGATTTACCTTTTTCATATCTGCATGTTTTCACATATTCAGAAAGAGAATTAACGCCAGCTGCTGCTTATGATCAAAAAGTACCTATGAATATTAGAAAATTAAGAAATCATAGACTGAGAAATCTATCTTCACTCAAGAGAAAAGAGTTTTATCAATCTCAGATTGGTATGCACAAAATTGTCATTCCGGAATCATATGACCATTCAAATGGTATGTGGATTGGCTGGACAGAAAATTATGTGAGAACTCAATTTCATGCTGCTCCTTCTATTGTACAATCTCCAATTTCTGTACGATTGGATTCCTATGATGATAATCTTGAAATCGTTCATGCTTCTGCCCTTCATTCATTAATAGAACATCCTCACAAACAATTCATTCCTTTACTTATTCAGTGACAGAAATGAGTAATAGAATAACAATAGTTTTTTCCATTGAATATAATGGTACTCAATATTCTGGCTGGCAAAAACAACATAATGGAAAAAGCATTCAAGGTACCTTAGAACAAGCTTTATGTTCAATAATATCTCAACCGCTTTCTATTACTGGATCTGGAAGAACAGATGCAGGTGTTCATGCTAAATCCCAAATTGCTCATACAACATTAGATCTTTCAGATATTAACATTCCATTAGATAAATTACAAAAAGCATTAAACAATAAACTGCCTAAAGATATAAGAATTAATGGTTTATGTACATCAAGTTCAGATTTTCATTGTACAAAACATGCTGTATATAGAGAATATTCTTATACTATTTCTACAAAAGAGTCTGTTTTTGACAAAGATTTTATTACTTATATCAAATATCCATTGGATGAAGATAAATTGTTTGAGATAGGAAATATTTTCTTAGGGACACATGATTTTACATCTTTTTCCAAAAAAAACCCCTCAACTAACTCTTATGTTTGCGATGTTTCGCTCTGTGAGTGGAAACCAATGAAGAATACCAATTATTATAGATTAAGTATTGGAGCAAATAGATTTGTTTATGCAATGGTGCGTTCTTTAACAGGAACCATGATTGATTATGCTAGAGGTATTATTTCTAAAGAAGATATCTTATATAAATTAGAGAATCCATGTCGAAATCCATCTATCAAAAGAAGTGCAATTGCTCCAGCTTCAGGATTAGTTTTAGAAAAAATTATGTATCCAGAATTTTACGGCATTCATTTTTAATATGACATCTGAACATGAACAATATCATCAATATTTTATGACTTTAGCTTTAGCACAAGCTAGGATTGCATATGATTGTGGAGAGGTCCCTATTGGTGCCATTATTGTTCATAATGGAGATGTAATTTCTTCTGGATATAATAAAACTGAGCAATTACAACAAAGCTCTGCGCATGCCGAGATTGAGGCTATTGAATTAGCATGCACATATCTTGGCACAAGACGTTTACAGAATACGCAGTTATATGTTACATTAGAACCATGTACAATGTGTGCCGGAGCCATTATATTAGCAAGAATTCCTACAGTCATTTATGGCGCAAAGGATCTAAAATCTGGTGCTGTACATTCTTTATATACCCTTTTACATGATACAAGACTTAATCATCAATGTACCGTAATTGATAATATTTTAGCTATGGAATCTCAAGCATTATTGTCTTCCTTTTTTACGTCATTACGATCTGGAACAATAAAGAAAAGTTCAGATATTTTAAAAAAGATTTAATATGTCTATAACAGTATATACGTCTGGATTATATTTTATACCTACACCAATAGGTAATTTAGAAGATATTACTATTCGTGCATTACGTTTGTTTTCTGCAGCAGATATCATTGCTTGTGAAGATACAAGAGTAACTGGGCAATTATTAAAACAATATAAAATCACTCCCAATCAGCTTGTAAAATGCCATGAACATAATGAAAAATCAATAAGTGTAGAATTATGTAAGGCTGTTCAACAAGGCAAAATAGTATGTTATTGCAGTGATGCTGGAATGCCTTTATTGTCTGATCCGGGACATATTTTACTTCAAACTGCTATAGAATATAAGATTGTATATACTGTATTACCGGGGCCTTCTGCCCTATTGCCAGCATTGGCAATGAGTGGATTTTCTACAGAATCATTTACTTTTTTAGGTTTTCCTCCGCATAAAAAAGGAAGAAAAACATTTATAGATTCCCTTGAATCATATCTAAATACAATTATTCTGTATGAATCCCCACATCGATTGCTTTCTCTGTTAGAGGATTTATCCACACATAAAACACTAAAAAACAGAAAATTGTATATTGTTAGAGAAATCTCAAAGAAATTTGAACAAGGATATTTTGGCTTACCTATTGAGTGTTTGGAAATATTAACAAGCCAAGGAATTAAAGGTGAATTTGTTGTAGTTCTTTCTGATTGCTTTTAAGGACAGGAATTCTATGTTTATAACTTTTGAAGGTATTGATGGTAGTGGTAAGTCTACTCAAATCTATTTATTGGCAAACTCATTAACTGAATTGAATTTTACAGTGAAAGTTCTAAGAGAGCCAGGAGGAAATATAGTAAGTGAAAATATTCGAAACTTATTGCTTCATACAGATGATATTGTAGAGCCTCGTTGTGAATTATTACTTTTTACTGCCGCTAGAGCACAATTAGTAAGCCGAGTAATTAAACCTGCGCTTGATAATGGTGATATAGTGTTATGTGATAGATATATAGATTCATCAGTTGCTTATCAAGGTTATGGACGCCAATTACCAATCGATGATATTAACATTATTAATGCATTTGCAACTGCAGGCCTAGTACCAGATGCTACTTTTATTTTAGATTTAGCACCATTAGAGGCATCTAATCGAGCTGATTCACGTTTTGATTTAACTAGTACATCCCCTGATAGAATGGAGAAGTCTGGTAATGAGTTTTTTACAAGGGCTAGAAATGGATATTTATACATTGCACACATGAATCCCGAAAGAGTTCATGTATTAAATGCTCGATCTTCAATTCAAGATTTACAAGAATCAATTTGGAAGGTAGTTTCTGGTTTGTTGCAAAGAAAAAAACAATAAACATAGTAATATGGTATAGCATAATATTGTTCCCCAAAATGATGTGCTTATAAATTTTAATGCTGTCCCTGAAGACTTTTTCGGATAAAATACACCTCCACTGATATCAATCAATCCATATAATTCATCTATTATTAAATGTAATAGATATCCTATCGCTGCGCTACAAGTAAGATATATTCTGTTTAATTCAGTAGATGAATAACAAGCATTATATACAATACAACTCCATATCATGATAGCAGGTATGCTATGAAACATTCCTCTATGAACTGTAATTCTTGATAGAATAAATGTAAATATATATTGAAGTAAGAAAAATGTACTTAAAGCTATTACGATAAAGACAGAAAAATCTATGTGTGGTAGTGTATAGATAATATAAGAAGTGATGCAAGTACTAATAATATCTTTAATTGTTCTTGCAGGTTTTGACTGTTGACTATCTATATCTGGAACAAAATTACTCAGTGTGCATATGGCCCCACAAGCAATTGAATCAATGATATGTAACTGTGAAAATTGGAATGAAATAGCAGAAATAGTAAGGCCACTCATTATTCCAATAGAGGCATGTTGTGCAAATGATCCCACATTAGCTTTCTATTAATGTGAATATATATTGCGCAACTTTCACTTCAAAACTATCCCCTTTTTTATAAATGGCAGACATCTCTTGATTAGCTGGTTGTAGGACAGTAAGTGTTGCCCAACAAGCTCCTTTTTTATATTGTGTAATCTCTGCACTATACACTTCTTGTCCATGTAAATGTACATGATACATATTCCCTTGAATCGGGGCGGTTGATTTGTCTACAAATTCATGAAATGTTTTCATTGTATAGATTCCTCTTGTAAAAACTCATTAAATAGATTCATTTGCAATGTATCAATATTGTCCTTATTACCCCATACAAGATGTACATCTGCATAATATGAAATTGCACATGATATGTCTGGTGAATAATCATTAGACATTCTATGAATTAATGCCTTTTTAATAAATGGATTTGATGATTGTATGATTAATAATTGAGTGTTGTTTTTGTTATGCAAATGATCTGGCAGAACAAAATATTTCTGCTCATTATGAGATATATTTATCATAATCTGTAAGCTAGTGTTTTCTTGATGAGTGATTGTAGTAAATTCTCCATTAGGATTAAATGCAGACCTAATCGTCACTGGAATTCCAGATTTAGATGGATCTTCAAGCATTGAAACGTGAATTACTTTTAAACCTTGATTAGCTAATTTCTCTGCTTGTTCATACGACAAATATCGTATAGATGTTGTATATGCGATATGTTTTGGGTCTGAATTACGTATTCCCTCTATATCTGTCCAAATGATAATTTCTGATGCTGGTAATAAAGATCCTAATAATGAAGCAGTTAAATTAGAGCTTTCTGTGCCCATGGTTGTTGTATTTCCCTGTTCATCAGATGCAATAAATCCATGAGTCATCAAGATATTATTATTATTAAATAATGGTAGTAACCTATCCTGAACATGTTTATTAGTAAATTCACGATATGGCCTTGCAGATCCAAATGTGTTATCTGTTATGATTATTTCCCTTGCATCTATAAGAGAATGTTGAATACTATGTGATTCTATAAAATGATGAACACACTCTAATGCCAAGAGTTCTCCATGGCTTATAAACAAGTCTTGTACTCTGCCAGATATTTCTTTTGTAATTGAAACCCCAAGTAGAATTTTATATAATCTTTTCTTATGGATATCTAACAATTCTATATATGAATCATACCCTTGAGAATCACTGAAAAGATTTCCTGCTAATATTCTATGTTTTTCAATAAGCTGAAGAATAAGCTCTTGGGCTTGCTCTAATAAACCTTGTGAAGCAATTATTAATGCTTTGGATAATATTCGAGTAGAGACATCTAAAGCAGAAATAACTATCAATATTTTTTCATTCTTATATGCTTGTACAATTGAAAGCATAGACTGAAAGCCAGAAATATCTTTTAATACTGAACCACCAAATTTCATGATTAACATTGTTCTATCTCATAAAATGATATTAACTTCAGGCTCAAGAAAAATGCCATATGTATTGTTGATAGATTCTTGAATCTTCATAGAAAGATGATAAATATCTATTGCCTTTCCATTACCATAATTTACTAAAACCAAAGCTTGTTTATTATGAACGCCTATATCATGTTCTCTAAATCCTTTCCATCCACAACTATCAATTAGCCAAGCTGCAGAAATTTTCACAGTGCCATCACCTTGAGGATAAGAAGGTAATTCTGGGTATTGCTTTACTAAAGAATGATATACTTCTTCGGTTATAGAAGGGTTCTTAAAAAATGATCCTGCATTCCCAATCTGATTGGGATCGGGTAATTTGGTATGTCTTATGTGTATGATAATATCTGATATTTCTTTAGGTGTTGGATTCTTTATATGAGAATCATCTAAAGCTTTTTGAACATCAGGATAATCTGCTTTTATCAAAGGATTCTTATATAATTGTAATCGTACAGATGTAATTAAAAAAGATGATTTTAGATATGTCTTAAAATAGCTTGATCTATATGAAAATTGACATTCTGAATGAGTATAGATTTGATGTTTTCCGGTATTTATATCAAATCCAGAAACTGATATAACAAATTCAGAGATATCTCTTCCATATGCTCCTATATTTTGAATTGGCGCAGCACCTATTGTGCCCGGAATCAATGATAAATTCTCTAAACCATACCAGCCATGTGCAAGACAAAACAATACTAATTCATGCCAATTATAAGAAGCTCCAATATCAATTGTAATACAATCTTTATTCTCATCTACTATTGATAATGAAGAATTAGTAATTGATACAAGTAAATCTGGATTTTCATTAACAAATAGATAATTACTTCCGCCACCAAGAATTAAGGGTATTCTTCCTTTTAACTCATCAATCAGTAAAGCTGAATCTTGTACATCTTCAATATAGATATGTTCTTTAGCAATTACTTTTGTTCTAAAAGTAGTGCTTAATGTAATATCATGATGAAAATGTGAATACATAATACAATAGGATTATTGTTCTAAAATAAAAGTGACAGGGCCATCATTCAATAATGAGATTTTCATATCTGCTCCAAATTGTCCAGTACTTACAGGAATATCATATTGTGTTAATAAGTGATATAATTCAGTAAATAATTCTGATGCTTCCTCAGGTAATTTAGCATCAGTAAATCCAGGCCTTAGACCTTTAGATGTTTGTGCGCAGAGAGTAAAATTCGATACAATAAGAATCTCACCATTGATATCTTTAACAGATAGATTCATCTTTCCTGAAGAATCAGAAAATATTCTGTATCCAATTAATTTTTCAGCTAACCATGAATTAACTTTAGGAGTATCTTGGACAGAATAACCTACAAAAGCTAGAATACCATGTTTAATTGAAGCTATTTCTACTTCATCTACAACGATAGAGGCATATTGTACTCTTTGTATAATACACTTCATATAAATCTATTTTTATACAGAATACGTGAAAAATCCTTTTCCTGATTTACGTCCTAAATGTCCTGCAGCTACCATTTTTTTCAATAATGGACATGGCCTATATTTACTATCGGCATATCCACTAAATAATACTTCCATAATTGACAAGCAAATATCTAAACCGATAAAATCAGCTAAAGTTAAAGGCCCCATTGGATGAGCCATACCCAATTTCATAACGGTATCAATATCTTCAGCAGAAGCTACACCTTCCATTAAACAATAAATTGCTTCATTTATCATAGGCATTAGGATACGATTAGAGATAAATCCAGGATAATCTTGAACAGTTACTGGCACTTTTCCTAATTCTTTAGAAAGCGTATATATTGTAGAGTATGTATCAGCAGAAGTTGCAAAGCCTCTAACAATTTCACATAATTTCATGATTGGCACTGGATTAAAGAAGTGCATTCCAATGAATTTATCTGGTCTATTTGTGGCAGCTGCTAATTCAGTTATCGAAATAGAAGAAGTATTACTAGCAAAAATGCAAGAATCTGGTGCTGATTTTTGTGCTTCTTGGAATAATTGAATTTTTATAGATTTATTTTCAGAAGCAGCTTCAACAAGTAAATCTGCATTCTTAACTGCAGTTAATAAATCGGTACTTACTGTGATGTGAGATAATGTCTGATTTTTTGAATCTTCTGAAATAAGCTCTTTTTTGACTTGTCTTGATAAATTACCGTCTATAGTTGAAACACCTTTTTGCAAAGCATTTTCGCTTATATCAACCATTGTCACAGAATGTCCTGCTTGAGCAAAAATATGTACGATACCATTTCCCATGGTTCCCGCACCAATAACTATTACATTCATTTATTTTTCCTTTATATGTATAAATTTTACAAAGTATCATTATAATCATAAAATCCGCTACCAGTTTTTCTACCGTATGTACCTGCATTTACAACAGTTTGCTGCATTAAAGAAGGAGTAAAACGAGGTTCATTAAAATACTGTGAAGCAACTGATTTTGTAACATCCAAATTGATATCATTACCTATTAAGTCCATTAATTCGAATGGCCCCATTCTGAATCCTGCAGATTTCATGATAGAATCAATTTGTTTAGGTGTTGCCATCTGTTCGGTAGCAATGCGCATTGATTCATTATAATAGTTTCTAGCAACTCTATTGACAATAAATCCTGGAACATCTTTTGCAATAACTGGAGATTTTCCTAAAAGTGTACAAAGCTCAACACATTCTTCTACTGTTTTTTCAGATGTTGAATTAGCTTGAACTATTTCTACAAGTTTCATTATTTGAGCTGGATTAAAGAAATGAAGCCCAACAAATCTATGTGGAAATTTTCTATTCTTACTTAATACATTAACAGATAGCGAACTAGTATTTGTAGCTAATATTGTTGTTTCTGATAATCCAGCATTTTCTATAGAAACAAATAAATCGATTTTTGGCTCTAGATATTCAATGATAGCTTCTATAATGAAATGAGCATCTTGTACTAAGATAGTTATATCATTAGTGCATAATAAGTTCTTTGTACATCTATCAGCTGCTTGTTGATCTATCTTTCCTTTTTCAGTTAACTTTGCTAATTGATGTATAATATATGTTTCAGCATTCTGTAATGCTATTTCAGAAACATCATAAATCCTAGCATTATGTCCAGAAAGTAAACTTAATAATGCTATTCCTCTGCCCATTGTACCGGCGCCACACACTGCAATAATCATATCTTTATTTTGAATATTGAGAAAAAACATGCATTTGATGTCTAAGCGTGATAAGACCACTTTCTATACCGCAAAACTTTACTCCAAGATCTGTGCTTGCTTTCAAGGATATTAATCCACTTTGTAATGGTCTTTTAGCCTTTTGATTAAGAGATTGCGTTGTTATTGGCTGAATCAAACTATCGTCTAAATGATAGATTTCAGCAATCTTTTTGGCAAAATCTATTCGATTTATAAAGTCTAGTCCTCCAAAATGATATAAGCCAGTTCTTTTCTTTTCGATTATTTTTTTAATTCCTAAAGCTATATCATCTGTTAATGTAGGATTTGACAGTTGATCATTAACAACACCAAATGAATTATTTAATTCACACATATTAATAATCCATTGAACAAAATCTATCTTATTATGTGATGAATATCCATACACTACATTTGTTCTAATGATAGTTGTTTTAGCATAGGATATTTTGCAAGCATTTTCACTTGCTAATTTGGACTTTCCATAATAAGATATTGGATTCGGCACATCTGATTCAGTATAAGGACCAGATTTACCATCAAACACATAGTCTGAAGAAAAATGGATAAAATGAGCATCTAAAATCGCAGCAGTTCTGCATAATTGCTCTGCCCAAGTAACATTTACATTCCATGATTTCTTTTTGTCAATTTCACAAGCATCTACATTTGTTATTGCAGCTGTATTAATAATAACAGTGGGCATATGCTCTAAGAATAATTCTCTTATTTGCTTTGGATATTCATAATCAATAGTAAGTACAGTAACTTCTTTTGGGAAATTATATTCAGTTGAAGCTGTACATAACAGAATATCCCAATCTGTTTCAGCAATGAATAGTCTAATCATTGCTTCTGCTGTTTTACTGGTAGCACCTATGATTGCAATTTTATGCTTAATCTCCATTATGTGTATCCATAGAACTATAGAGATATTCTGCTATCTTAAAATCTTGTTTAGTAGTAATCTTCATCATTATCTCATTGCCATCTACAGTAGAAATAGGAAAATTACAGAGTTCGAATAGGCTTGCATCATCTGTATATACAGATGTTTTATGATGTAAATCTAAAGCATTCTTATAGAGACGATATGAAAAGACTTGCGGAGTTTGTGCAGAAAAAAGTATATGTCTTGGTATCGTTTCACTTACTAAATTATCTTGAACAATTTTCATTGTGTCTTTACATGCTAATACTGGAATACAAGCGCCATGGATTCGTGTTTTATCAATGAGATTTTTAATAATATCTATAGGCACAAATGGTCTGGCTGCATCATGAATCAAAATTACATCTGAATCTTGCACCAAAGGATGATGAAAAGCAGCATTAATGGAATCTTTTCTTTCGTCGCCACCTTTAACTATAGCATGTGTATCTTCAAATCCAGATCTATCCAGAATATCTTGAACAGTTTCAAACCAATCTGTATCACAAGCAATAATACATGCATATTCATCAGTAGGATATGCAGAAATCCCCTTGAAAAGAGAATGAACTGCATGTTCAAGGATCATAACTTTATCTATTCGTAGATATTGTTTAGGAATAGTTTCGCCAAAACGAAGTCCTTTACCAGCAGCAGGTATAATGCACGTAATTTTCATAGTAATATATATATACAAAAAAGGCAGACATCACTGTCTGCCCTTGTAAAAAAGCATTAAAGATTATTTATCTGCTTCACCCATAACTGGATCTACAGAACCAATAATTGCAACGATATCTGATACCATAGAACCTTCAGACATAAATTTGAGTCCTTGAAGATTAGATGACGATGGCGAACGTATTTTTAATTTCCATGGATGACCTGTTCCATCAGAAACGATAAAGAATCCTAGTTCACCTTTTGGACTTTCTATGGCAGTATATGTTTCACCCTTAGGTGGCATAGCACCAAAATTAATCAACATAAAATCATTGATTAACTCTTCCATTTTAGTATAAATTCTTGCTTTATTTGGCAATACATGTTTAGGATCATCCGCCTGAATAGGACCTTTCGGCATATTATCCAAAACTTGATGTATAATCTTAATTGATTCTTTCATCTCATTTACACGAACTATATATCGTGCCCAGGTATCACAATCTGCATGAGTAATTACATCAAAATCTAATTGATCATATACAAAATAAGGTTCATCTCTTCTTAAATCGCTATTAACACCAGAACCCCGCAAACAAGGGCCAGTTAAACCCAATTGTATAGCTTTATCAGCTGGCATATATCCAACACCAGCCAAACGCTCGATAAAAATTCTATTTCTATTTACTAATGATTCAAATTTCTTTAATACAGCAGGAAAGGCATTTGTCCATTCACGAATCATTTTTAATGTATCTGGACTGATATCATTAGCAATGCCACCAATTCTAGAAAAACTTGTTGTGAAACGAGCTCCACTTATAAGTTCAAAGATATCATATAGTTTTTCTCTTTCGGTAAATGTCCACAAAAACAATGTTAATGCACCCACATCCATACATGTAGCGCCCATTGCCATAAGATGTGAACTTATTCTTGCTAATTCACACATCAAAACCCTAATCCATTTTGCTCTATCAGGGATCTCTAAGCCAATTGCTGTTTCTATAGCATGTGCTATGGCCATATTATTGGACATCGGCGACATATAATCTAATCTATCTGTATGAGGGATAAATTCATGATATGTCATTGCTTCTGCTAATTTTTCATAACCTCTATGTAAATAACCTAGCTCTGGAACACACTTGACTATTGTTTCACCATCCAATCGTAATAAAACTCTTAATACACCATGGGTAGCCGGATGTTGTGGCCCCATATTAAGTATCATTTCATTATCTAAGGGATCCTCAAATATTACGGTAGTATCTTTATCCAGTAATTGTTTTGTTATTTTATTCTGGCGAACCGTATGAACACGTTCTAAGGCTGCTGTAGGAGTTATTGGTATCATATGTATAATATATAAGGAGATGTTTTAAATAATGTAGGCAAAATTAAGGAACTTCGGCTGTTTCACCAAAAACAAGTTTATTAGATATCTTAATTATATATGATTATTATTAGCAATTAATATTAATACGAATTACAACAATTGTATTCCTTACTTTTGCATAATCTTCATTGTATAATAAACATCCATTTATGATGTCCCAGATTGTTTTTTCAATACTTACTTTTATATGTATGTCCTCTGTTCTTTTTTCACAAAATAAAGGTGAACAAAGAAGAACTACAGATATTGGAAATATACGATTATCAGTTAGTAGTTTTGGTACTATAGGTAGTGGATTTGCTGGATGGCCTAAGATAAACTCATGTGAATATCCCAGAGGTAGTGGTATAGAAAACTTATTTATTGGTGGATTATGGATTGGTGGTATCAAAGATTTTTCAGGCAATAAAGTAAAGGCTGTAACTACAGCTGCAGTGGATGTAAATTCTGTTATTAACTTATCACAAGGTTTCGAATTTACTAATACTGATAGTTCATATTTATTGCAGATGTCTTCCCTACCAAATGATTTATATTATACTCCATCAGCAATAAGCCACAGAGATTATATATGCACATTTACAGATACAAATCTTATAGTTCCTGAGTTAAATCAGAAAATACCCGATCATATCTATCCTCTAGGAGTTCAAGTAAAATTTTCTTCGTATACATGGAATTATCCATTTGCAGACTATTTTGTTTTACTTACATACTCGATAAAGAATATAACGAATACCCCGATAGATAGTGTGTACATAGGTTTTTGGACAGATCTTGTTGTAAGAAATACAAATTTAAGAGCGCCACGAGGTTCTGACTTTTATAAGGCTGGTGGTAATTCATTAATTGATTCTTTACGTTTAATGTATGAGTGGGATATTGCAGGTGATAATGGATTTGCTGATAATTATGCCGCTGTGAAAGTTCTTGGTACAGATCCAGTTCAAACCAATACATTTTACAATACATGGGCATTTCAAGATTCAAAAGGAGATGAATGGTTACAATCTCCACAAAATGATGAAGAAAAATATCGTAGGCTCTCTTCTATATTTTTGAATCAGGTAAGTTTTGCAGAAGCCTTCAAAGTTATCAATAAAGCTGGAAATAGATCACAATTAATCTCAACAGGGCCTTTTTCTAAAATTATGCCTGGAGATTCCATTAATATTGCTTTTGCTATTATTTGTGCAAAGAAAAAAGGTGCACCAGAAAGGGACGATGAAGAAACCAGAAAAATATTGGCAAATAATGCTGATTGGGCTCAAAGAGCTTATAATGGGACTGATATTAATGGCAATAATGTACTTGATACAAATGAGATTGATTTAATTGGAAATGGAAATATTGTCCGATATATTTTACCTTCACCCCCACCTGCTCCCAAACAAAAAATTATTGTTAAAGATAAAAAAGCATCATTGTATTGGGCTAATAATGCCGAGAATGCAAAGGATATTTTAACTAATAGAAAGAATTTCGAAGGTTATAGAATATACTGTTCAAATCCATCTGAGATAAAGTCTAATTCAACTGATTTAACGTTAAGAAATAGTTATGATAAACCAAGTAATGCAATCTTTTTTGACAATGGATTTGATGATATTAGAATAAAAGACGCTTCAGGTAATCCTTCGGATACTCTGTTTCTTGGTGATACAACAGCATATAACTATAGATATGATTTTACTTCTTTATTAAATGGTTGGCAATATTCAATTGCACTTACAGCTTTTAGCGATGGAGATATTCAATCAGGATTGCCTTCTTTAGAATCCAGCTTATTACAAAATGAACTTAGAATTATTCCTGGTACTCAAATAGGTGCATTTGACACAGCACAACAGATAGGAATATTTCCCAATCCATATTATACTTCTGCTGCTTGGGATGCAAAATCTAATACTGAAAGAGGTAGAAAAATCTATTTCTATAATTTACCTGAACATGCAGAAATATCTATATATACAGTAAATGGCGATAAGATTGCCTGGATGCCACATGATGCTGGAAATAATGAAGGACAAGATATCCAATGGTTTTCTCAAACAGGAACAACACAAACTACTGCCCCTATTTTTAGTGGTGGTATTCATGCTTGGGATATTATCACAGATAGTGATCAGGCTTTAGCCTCGGGAATGTATATTGTTAAAGTTGAAAACAAAGAATCGGGAAGAGTTAAAACTGGTAAATTCATGATAATCAAATAATTATATTATTCTTTTTTTTTGGAGTATTGATGAAACTTATTTTTACAATTATTCTCAGCATATGTACATTAACTGCTACAGTTAATGCTCAATCGTATGCAAAAAAGTCTGTTAGTGATATTATGAAAATCACTTCAGATTCTTTAGCAGCAGGTTCTATAAATTCTCCATTACTTGGCGATACAGTGATTGTAAGAGGTATAGTGACGATTCCCCCTGTAGTTAAATTTCCAGATGATAATCGCAAAATTATGATAGCTGGAAATCGAAATTATGCCATCTATTTAGCCGATGAAAAAGCTACTGAATATGCAGGAATGCCTGTAATATGTGATACTAGTAATGCAGCATCAAATTTTATTCGTTTAAAAGTAGGACAACTCATTGAAGTTCCTGTACGTATTACTGCTTTCCCTTCTAATAATAAATTAGGTACTTCACAAGGTGAAGTTATTTCTAAGGGCATTGTAGATTTTATTGATGATGGTATTGCTCTTCCAACTATACCAAAAGTTAATATTGCAGATTTTCAAACCGGTAAAATAACCGGCCCTAGTTATAATCTAGCATCGGGTTCAAAATATATAGGAATGAAAGTAGAGTTTACTAATCTTACTGTTGTAAGTGCAGTAAAAAGTACCAGTCAAAGAACTACTATCATTGTATCAGATGATCAAGGCAATGAAATGTATATCAGAGATCAGTCTAATTATTTTAGAACAGATGCTGTGCAATTAGCTTCATTTGTAGCACCTACAGATGGTGCTAAAATATTATCACTAAAAGGATATATCTCTACAAATTCTGCTGGTGGACAACCAATACCATTTATGATTTCTCCTGGTATCCCACAAGATCTAACCTTAGATATGAGTGCAGCACCTCCTGTGTTAACTAGTTGCAGATCTTCAAGAGTTAAAGCATTCCCAGCTTCTTCAGAAACTGTGCCTATTGCTATTGGATTACGTCAAGGAGCAAAACCTATGAGTGCTGTAAATGTAGTATATACTTTTAATGGTGGCACAACTCAAAATGCTATCGCAACAAAAGTAAATGATACTTTATGGACAGCCACTATTCCTGCTACATCATCTGAAACATTAGTTCGTTGGAAAGTAATTGCAACCGATTCAGCAAATATTACTGTTAAATTACCAATTGGTGATACTGCCTATATTTACTATAGAGTTTTAGATCGTACTCCTAAAATATCTGATATTAGAGAGCCGTTTATACTAAATGGTGCATCACAATATGAATCATATACTGTCAAAATATCTGGAACTGTGGTTGCTTCTGCATCAGATATTCCAAATGAATTAGCCAATGCTCCAAGAGTATATATTCAAGATGATATAAAGCCTTATTCAGGAATTTATGTCAGAACTACATCTCCAACAAGTGTTGTAAGAGCATTCCCAAGAGGGTCAAAAGTAGAAGTAACTGGTATTATTAGAGAAAATTTCGGTGTTACTTCCTTGGATTCTGTTAAAAATCAAGATGCAAGCTTAGTATCAACAAATGGTGAAAATTATAGTCCTGTTGTAGTAACTACCGATATGTTCGCTAGAAAAAGACAAGGTGAAACCTCAGCAGAACAATGGGAAAGTATGCTTGTTACTTTTAAAGATGTAAAAGTTGCTGATACAAATGCTGATGGTGCTTCAGATTTTGGTGAATTAAATGTAGTAAATGCTTCTGCTTTTGGTACTCCAAATGAATCTATGACAAAAATGAGAGTAGAAACAAATGATGGATCAACAACATATGCAGTGTCGCCTAAGATGAACAAAGTAGTTCTTCAAAAAGGTGCTTCACTAGAATCTTTAACAGGTATTATGTTTTTTAGTTTTGGTAATTATAAATTAGTTCCAAGAAATAATAATGATATTGTGTTAGGTTCAACTTCTGTTCTTAATGATACACATGAACAATATGATGTGTCGGTGTATCCAAATCCAGCTAATCAAAGCGGTACATTAAGTATTACAGTACCACAATCTATGAATGCATCAATACAAGTATTTAGCTCAATTGGCACGCTAGCGTCTACAATACATAATGGATTCATCAGTGAAGGTAATCATAATTTCTTATTACACAATCTTCCAAGTGGATTGTATACAGTACGATTACATTCTGAATTAATATCTAAGACAGTATCATTTATTATAGCACAATAAAGTAATTGAGTATATTTAAGGGTGTTTTCTTAGGAGAACACCCTTTCTTTTTATACTGACTAAGGTAATATGGGAAATTTAAAAAAGATACATACTCGATATGCTTTTACCTTTTTATCCCCATGGATAGTAAAACTGCTCATTTTTTGGATGTATCCCCTTTTGTATGCACTATATCTTAGCTTTACTAAATATAAATCATTAGGAAATACAACTGAATTTATTGGTTTACATAATTATCAATCAATAATGGTAGATCCATTATTCTGGAAAGCCCTTTATAATACAATTCTTTATACTTTGGGTTCAGTTCCAATTGCTACTTTTTTTGCACTTTTCTTAGCCGTTTTACTCAATTCAAAACTATCGAAATTCCCATCTTTTTATAGGGCAGGATTGTTCTTACCATCTGTAACATCCATTATTGTTATTACTTTAATTTTTACAAATCTTTATGCTAAAGATGGATATATCAATTCACTATTACAGATGATTGGTTTGCCACATAGTGAAAAAGGATTTTTACTTGAAACTTCTACTGCTTTAATGTCTGTAATGGCTATGGATATCTGGCTATCAACAGGATATTATATGATGCTTTTTTTAGCTGGACTACAGTCTATTCCTATTGATATCTATGAATCTGCAGAATTACAAGGTGCTAATGCATTTCAAAAATTAATAAAGATTACTTTGCCTTTATTAAAACCAACTTTAGTCTTTGTTTTGGTAATTGCAACTATTAAATCTTTGCAGATATTCGTAGAAGTTTATACTATGACAAAAGGCGGACCTCTTAATTCTACATTAACAGTTGTCTATCTAATTTTTACAAATGCTTTTGAAAAAACAGATGCAATGGGCTATGGAGCTGCTTTGGCATATGTTCTGTTTATTGTAATAGCATTATTTTCTTATGCCCAATCTAAACTTGTTAAAAACAATGGATAATATCGAATATTCATTAACTGAAAAAATAGCTCATGCTAGAAAACTTGAGGATAGTCCATTACAGTTAAAAGCAGATTCACTATCATGTTTAATGCATGCTTATTTGCACGATATTCAGCAGGCTTCTTCTCTCTTTTTAGTTTATTATGATGAATTCAATAATAGAAAACACTATACATATGCAGAGTTTATATCTGAAGCTAGAAAAACTGCTTCCTACTTAATGCATTGTAGTATTACAAAGGGAGATACCATTGCTATTGCTGCTCATAATCATTCGGATACCATTGTTCAATATTTTGCTGCATGGATTTTAGGTGCTTGCATTGTACCATTAAATATGACAGAAGATGATTCTAGACTATCATATATTATCCATAATTCTTTGTCGAAGATTATCTTATGTAGATCAGAATATAGTGATAGAATTTCCCAATTCATCAAAGATTCACATGTCATAAGTATTGAAGTAGATACTGATCAAAAAGACAGTCTATATGCAGAAAAGATTAGATCTATGCCTGAATGTCCATTAAGTTTAGAATCTATGTTAGACTGTGAATCCTTACTAGTATATACAAGTGGTACAACCGGGAATCCTAAAGGTGTAGTATTAAACCAACAACAAATGCTAGCAGATGCCGATAGCATTTCTTCTTGGCATCATATTACTAATATGACAAAGATGATGTGTGTTTTACCCATTCATCATGTGAATGGATGTATTGTAACACATATTACTCCATTTTATGTTGGTGCTTCTGTTGTTTTAAACAGAAAATTTCAAACAGATATCTTTTTTGAGAGAATTGTTCAAGAGCAAGTTCATATTGTCTCTGTTGTACCTACACTATTAGCTTTTTTATTGGAATCTGATCTACATTCTGATGCAGCCATCAACAGTGGATTTTCTCATATTATATGTGGTGCTGGCCCTTTAACATGCGAATTAGCACATGCTTTTGAAAAAAGGTTTTCAATTCCTATTATCCATGGATATGGATTAAGTGAAACGACATGTTATTCTTGCTTTATACCATCAGATTTAAGCAAAGATGAACATATTCATTGGATGCAATCTTTTGGATTTCCTAGTATAGGCATTCCATTACCGTGTAATCAAATGGAAATTCACGATATGTTTGGAAATTCTTTAGCTGAACATCAAAGAGGTGAAATTGTTATTCGTGGATATAATGTAATGAAAGAATATTATAATTCACATGAAGCAAATGAACAAGCTTTTTCTCATGGTTGGTTTAGAAGTGGTGATGAAGGATTTTGGGTACAAGATTCACATAATAATCCTTATTTTTTTATTACCGGAAGATTAAAAGAGTTAATTATCAGAGGTGGTGTCAATCTAGCACCATTAGAAATTGATGAAGTTATAGCAGGAGCACCAGGCGTAAAGGCAGGTATTTGTGTGGGATTCGTAAATGACTTTTATGGAGAAGAAGTTGGTGCGCTCATTATACCTACACATAAAGATGTAAAAGAAGAAGACATTCTTCAATATTGCTTTCAAAAACTTCCATTTAGTAAAGCACCAAAATGTATAGTATTTACAGATAAGTTACCTGTAACTTCCACTGGGAAATATCAAAGAAATAAAGCAAAACCTTTATTTGCTCAATATCAAGGAAAACAATTCAAAAAAATATAGTTATTTAATGATGGTATCTTGTTGTTTACCAATAGAATCATACATTTTAGTATTATGTTTTCTAGCAGAATCAATCGAAGATCTAAGATACTGAACTCTTCTTTCTCTGGTTTCCCATTTATCTTTTAAGCGTTCACATCCTTGCAGTATAGATATGCTTAGGATACATATATAGAATACAATGAGTCGTTTATTTTTCATTGATTATTCCATCAGTATAGAGTGTTTCTACTATAAAGACAGGTAATCTTAATTTTCCGCTTGGCATATCAACTGTATCAACACCCAATTGCTTTAGATATGATAGTGCTTCTTCCCTATCTGCTAATAACTCAACAATTTTTCCTTCTGCTTTAAGCTGTTTTCCTTCACAATCCATTGGTGCAGCAATAGCAGGATCTTTAAAAATCATACGTATCTTATCATTACCATATTGAAGAACTAACCAACAACCTTCTTCTTTACATACTTTAAAAACTTTTCCAGAAATACGTACTTTATTATCATAGTTTTCTGGCTTAACTGCTTCATTTACTGTAACTGTTCTGATATTTTGTTGTGGTTCAGATCCGATATAATTCTTTTTTTCAGAACACGAAAAACATGATAAGACAAGTATAAAAAACAAAAATTTACTGATCATTTTACTTTTCCAATATATAAAAAGGCAATGCCAAAGGTAAGTGAATAGAATGTAGCAGATTCTATAGATCCAGTTTTAAGCATTAAATCTGTGAATTCTTCTCTACATGGAAATATAGCAGCAGTCTTGGGTAAATAACGATATGCATCTGCATTGCCCGTTAAGATACCTCCTAAATACGGTATGATATATGTGCTATACCATGAATAAAAGCTACCAAATAAGCCATTGGGTTGTCCAAACTCAAGTACAACAATAGTACCACCAGATTTTACAACACGTGCCATTTCAGATAATGCAATAATAGGATTATCTACATTTCTAATTCCAAAAGAGATACTTGCTATATCAAAAGAATCATCATCATATTGTAGATTCATTGCATCAGCAACTTCAAAATCAACATGTAGTCGTTTCTTTGCAGATTTAGCAGGAGCAGTTTCCATCATTTCTGTACAAAAATCTGTTCCCAGCACATAACCAGAATCCCCTACTGTTTTCTTAAATGCTAAGGCTAAATCGCCAGTACCGGTTGCACAATCTAATACATGAAAGCCTTTTTTTGCTCCAGAGAGTTCTACCGTTTTATTTCTCCACACATGATGAATACCTAATGACAAAATTGAATTTGCTATATCATATTTAGGTGCTATAGAAGCAAACATTTCTTTAACTTCTTTACTCATATTGATATTATAAAATTAATCATTAAAAGACCAAGCAACAGAGAATCTAAATGTATTATCTTGAATAGGATAACCAGCATATTCCATCATTGTTGCATTAAATAGATTGAGAACAGATGCTCTTACTCGAGCATTACCAAGTTTGGCTGCTGCATACAATTCTACTCCATTCCAACCCATCGTTTGAACCATAGTAGATTCATAAGACATATTCATTGTATGTGGTATATATCTTGAACCAGAAGATGTAGACATACCAGATATAGTACAACCTCCTAGAATCTCACTATTACCTATGGACTGCTTATATTCTCCATTACATAGAATATATAGAGATGGATTTTCATAGATCGTAGAATCATCTAAAGCAGATTTCTGATAGTGTAATTGTGCTTGTATAGTAATATTCTTTCCAATATTCAATGACATATTAGCCATTAAACCAGTATGAATTAATGAAGTTTGCTGATTAATGCGATTACCTAATAAAGATACTTTATTAGAATCATACGTAGACATAGCTATGAAAGGATTCTGTATCATTCTAATAAATGGTGATACTTTTATAGTTGCATTGTTAGTTTGATAACTAAATGGAGTATATATAAGTGTATGCTTTTCTAATGCATTATTACTATAATTATCTATTAGACTAGGCATTCTTGAAGATATACTAAGATCTATACCTGCGGTAACATGTGAAAATGAATAGAAAGTTTTTACACCACTAAAGAATACATAAGAATCTCTCATTTTTTGAACTCTACATCCTGATGCAATAGCAAGCTTATCTGTTGGTGTGTACAAAAAGTGAAGATATGAATGCGCATTAATGCCAGAATAATCTGATATCGATGAAGTAAAGGTACTATGTTGATAAGATAGTCCTAATCCTACTGTAGATCGTATATGAGGATTTAACACATATTCTACCCGTGATTCAATACCAGAATGGACATTATTTATATGTTGAAAGATAGATGTATCATTATACAATGAATGTAATGATCCATTATTAATCTCCCACCTAGTAGTAGATACATAGATTGAGCTTGTATATAATATTGAGGAATCTTTTTGTGGAAGATATGTTATCGTGCCAATTATATCATGTCTAAATTGTCTTCTATTCATATCTACAATAAGCACTTGTGCCGTTAATGGATCATTAAAAGAAGAATTAGAAGATAATCCACCATTATCATGTACCCCATGATTTGTAAAAAGTTCTGTAAGCGATATTGAAGTAGATTGTGTGGGATTATATCTAAATCCCGCTCTTAGATTCCATTGATCAAACCCTGCATTCAAAAACCTGGAAGAAGAGGATTGTCTTCTAAATCCAAAAAACACATTAGAGTTCTGAGAAATGTTTTGTGAAAATAAACCCTCAGATGCTATATAATCATAAGCTGCTTGTTGATATTGCATTCTTGTATATGGTTTCTCTGAAGAATATTGATTTAATTGTCCATAGATAAATACTCCTGAAGAGCCACCTAAAATTGCTGCATCTGTTCCAGACATGATAGTTAATGACTGTAATGACTCTATAGAAATATTTTCTAGATTAATTGTACCAAAAGAGCAATCATTTAAAGGAACACCATTCATTGATGCTTGTACATTATGTATTTGCGATCCAAAAATTGATATGCTACTAAATAATCCCTTATCACCAAGATGTTTAGTCATAAAAGGACTTGATAAAGAGATAATATCTGCCGTATTTAATGCATTGATAAGTTGAATATCATATTTAGTGATTTTTTTTAATGGTATAGTTGACATACAAGGGGCGCCATGCAATTGCATAGGTACGATGAGAGTTGAATCTATATTCAGTGAATCTATTTGTGATATCAAGTATTGTGGCATTACACACATTGATATGATACATATGAATAGTATATGTTTCTTGCAATTATTCACAATAAAATGCTCATGCTGGATAAACCAAATGCATCAATGGTTAAGAATCCTTCCCCATATTCTGTACCTATCATTGAACCAAAATATTGTGCACGGGCAATTTGAGACTGCATAAATGCAGGAGTGGAAATATATGTTTCAGGTTCATCAGTATTATGTTTGTTCTCTACATATACTTGAGATGAATAACAATGAATAGCTTCCATCTTCTTGTGAAAAGAGTTACTTATATCGATAATAAAATCAGGTTCTTGATGATATGCTTGTATATAAGAAAATATTCTTGAAGGTCTATAAGGTTCAAGAGCTTTATCATTATGATATAATTCAACTTGTTTTAAACCACTAAGAAAATATGCAGTTCTACACATATTATGGACGGCTTCATGGTCTGGATGTCTTTCAAAAGCAGGCGGAAATAAGAGAATTTTTGGCTTTATTAAACGAATATATGATGCAATGTCTTTACCTAATTGTTGATGATATTGTAAAGAACCATCTGGATACTGAAGATTAAAACGTTGTTTAATACCCAAAACAATATCTGCATTCTGGGCTTCAGCATATCTTTGTTCTATTGTACCTCTACTTCCTAATTCACCTTCAGAACAATCGACAATAGAGACAGAATAACCCTTAGATGTAAAATCTATGATAGTTCCACCGCAGCCAAGCTCAGCATCATCAGGATGAGCAGCTATAACTAAAATATCAGATGTATAATCTGTCATTCTAAAAATCCGAAATTGATAGTATGTTCAATTACAATCTAGTAAATCGTTTTTTTAATGTCATAACAGATATATATGCTGCACCTACTATAAGAATTACACCAGTGATAAAAGCTGAAAGTGAACCTAACAAGGTACTTGAAGATATTTCAGTGATAAAAGCTGATATTTCTTGGCTAAGAACAATTGCTGTAATTGTATATATAAAAACAATTACCGCTACTGATACAAGTATTAAAAATGTCATATAGTTTTTCGCTCATAAAAGTGCACAACTAATTTACTACTTTGAGTAATATGTATTGGTGTTGAATTACAATGAATATAAAAATTCTTTTACATGATTCATATACCATTGAGGCGTAGAAGTTGCACCAGTAATACCAACAGAATTTTTACCAATAAACCAATTTATATCAATCTCAGAAATATCTTCAACAAAAAATGTATTGATATTTACTTCTTTGCATACATCATAGAGAACTTTCCCATTGGAAGAGGCTTTTCCCGCAACAAAAACGATACAATCATTTTGCTCCGCAAATTGTTTGAGAAGAAATTCTCTACCAGAAACTTGACCACAAATTGTATCTTTCGCATGAAATTCAGTTGCAATATTTTCCATTGTATCGATAACTAAATCTTTGATCTTAACTTGCAAAGCATCTTTGATGAGAAGGAATGTTGGCCTGTCCATAGTTGTTTGTGAAAAAAACACAGTTTTTTGATCTAAATCTACTTCATTCAAAGCTTGTTCAACAGAAATAACAACTTTACATTGATCATTACATACGCCTCTAACCCCAAGAACTTCTGCATGATCTTTTTTCCCAAAAATGACAACTTGATAGCCTTGATCGTAAAATTTTCTTACTCTTTCTTGTAGTTTTGTCACTACCGGACACGTTGCATCTATAATCTCAAGACCCAATAACCACGCTTTTTTATATGTTTCAGGTGGCTCTCCATGTGCTCTAATAAGAATTTTAGGGACAATATTTAATTTTTTAGATTCTTTAGCGATTGATTCAAAATCATCAACAGTGATGGTAGTTAAACCTTGATTTTCTAATCGTTCAATTTCTTTTGGATTATGAATGATATTCCCTAAAACATATACTTTTTCTTTTGTAAGAAGTGCTTGTTCGGCTATCTGGACTGTTCTAACTACACCCCAACAAAAACCAGAAAATTTATCTATTGTTACTTGCATTATTTCACCTTTGTAAAAACAAATAATCCACAACCATAATTCATAGAAGAAAGCTGTTCTATTGATATATGTTCATGGTATGTATTATCATCATCTATTCCAGACAAAGATACTAATTGTAAATTTCTAAAATAATTTAAGATTTGTTCTGGCGAATGTATTCTATGCGCATTAAAACAAATTCTAGGTTTACCTACAGGTAAAGAAAAGTAAAGAAATCCTCCTAGAGCAAGAACTCTGGATAATTCTGCGCACGATTTTAATGTACCATATGGATCTAATTCATCACCATATCTTCCTAAACCTATATGTTCAGCAACATGTAAGCAGGACAATGATTGTACTGAATTAGTTTCCAGGGGAATCTGTAATATACTTCCTGATATTGAAGTGTAATTATCTAAATCTGCTAATAAAGGCCTAATATCTATAAATGTAACATGTGTTATAGCAGTTAAAAACCCTATTAAATCAATACGAGATGCTATATCAATATGATGGGTAACTTTACTGCGATATATATTCTTAAATGCCCATATATCTTGATAGAAATAATGTCTGATAAATGGAGTTATAGAGATAGAATCTTCTAAATAGGGCGCAGTATGTATCAGCGATATCTTCTCTGATCCATTCATTGATGCATACTGTAGCATTTGAGATAGATATCTAATATAAGCAGGAACATTTTTTATTATCTTGATTGGATCTATGATAGGAATCAACCATCTATATATCGTATATGCTATATTTTTAAAGGGATTTGAAAATCTAATCATACAAGTAGTTTATTCATTATATATTAATTGTTTAGCTTTTTTTACGATAAATTCACATTGTTCTTGGATTGTCATTACTGTAGTATCTAACATAATTGCATCTTCTGCAGCTTTAAGCGGATCTATTTCTCTATGAGAATCTGCATAATCTCTATGTGTAAGTTGTTCAGTGATTTCAGATATATCGGATGTACTTTCAGAATATTTAGATTTCATTTGATTAAGACGTCTTTTTGCCCTTTCTTGAATACTTGCATTCATATATATTTTTAATTGAGCATGTGGAAAAACAACTGTTCCAATATCTCTTCCATCCATTACAATAGAACTTTGTGCGCCTATTTTTCTTTGCAAATCTACCATTGCTGTTCTTACTTCTTTAATCGAACTTATAAAACTAACTTTAGCAGTAATTATAGGCTCTCTTATTTCTTCGCTGATATCTTCACCATTAAGAAATGTTCTTTGTCCAAAAGGACTCATTTTTAACTCAATGTGAAGACTATTTAATAAATGAACAATCTGCTGAATTGTTTCGCATTTATTACGAATAGTTGCTAAAGTAACCGCCCGATACATTGCCCCAGAATCAACATAAATATACCCTAATAATTCTGCTACAATTTTTGCTGTAGTAGATTTACCAGATCCAGCAGGACCATCTATTGTTATGATAATTGCTTCCACGTAAACTATATTCTATTGTATTAATAATCGTGCTTTTTCTAAATCTAAAGGGTTATCTATTCCAAAACCAATTTGTTCATCTATTACACAACAATGAATTGTATAATGGTTTTCTAACATTCTTAATTGTTCCAATTTTTCAACTTGTTCTAAAATACCAATTGGTAAATGTACAAATTGTTCTAATGCTTTATGAGTATAACAATAAATACCTACATGTTTATAATAATGTGCATGTGATATCCATTGATTGCTTGGAATATCACGAATAAAAGGAATTGCAGCTCTAGAAAAATACAAAGCATTATAATCAGCGTCAACAACAACTTTTACAATAGATGAATTATATAATTCTTCTTGGTTAACGATACGAACTATTGGAGTACATATATCGCATTGTGTTATTTGCATCGAATACACTAATTCATCAATTATAGAAGGATTTATAAAAGGTTCATCTCCTTGTATATTTACGATATAATCAGTTGATGAATCTACAGATGTATACGCTTGATATATTCTATCAGTTCCGCTTACAAGCATTGGATTAGTCATAATGCATTCTGCTCCAAAAGCAGTACATATGTTAAATACCGAATCATCATCTACGGCAATAATAACTTTTGATAGTGATTTCGCTTGTATAGCTTTTTCCCATACATGCTGAATGATAGGTTTACCATGTAGATCTGCTAGGATCTTTTTAGGAAAACGAACTGATTGTAAGCGTGCTGGTATTATTCCAATTGTGTTCATAAGTATTTATACAGAATGTACTTCGGAATGTTCAATAAGATGTTTTAGTTGAAGAAGAATATCTATAGCTTCTTTATCTTGTTGTAATGATATATGTAATAATACTTTTTTACCAGAATTTATGAATTGAGATGTAGGCAATACATGTAGCGAATTTACAATAACTGGAAATATATATTCATAAAAAGGTTCATTTGATTCTGGTGGCAATTCGATTGCTAAGATATTATTAGCTAGAGTTACCTTAATAAATCCTAATTCCATAGATAATATTCTTAATCTGACAGCAAATAAAAGGTTTTCTGCTTCTGGTGGTAATGAACCAAATCTGTCTCTTAATTCTGAATGGATAGAATGCAATTCAGTTTCAGAACGTACATTATATAGTTTTTTATAATAATCGAAACGTTCTGTATCATTTTTAATATAACTAGAAGGCAATAAAGAATCATTTCCTATATCAATTGATATTTCTTGATTCACTTTAACTTTCTTCTTTTTATTGTCAAGAATGCCTTTAAACAAGTCTGAAAATTCTTCTTCTTTTAATTCAAGTACAGATTCTTCAACTATCTGCTGATAAAGTTCAAATCCTATATCGGCAATAAATCCACTTTGTTCAGCACCAAGTAAATTGCCTGCTCCGCGAATTTCCATATCTCTCATAGCAAGCTGAAAACCGCTTCCTAAATCAGTATGTTCTTCTAATGCTTGAAGTCTTTTTACAGCAGTAGGTGTTAACTTTTTAATAGGAGGAACAATTAAATTACAATATGCTTGTGTATTAGATCTGCCTACTCTTCCCCTTAATTGATAAAGCTCGGCTAATCCAAAATTGTCGGCATTATGAATGAAAATTGTATTAGCATTTGGAATATCTAATCCAGATTCAACAATTTTAGTACTTAATAGACAATCTATCTTCTTTTCTAGAAACTTTTCCATTACATTTTCTAATAATTCCGTTTCCATTTGGCCATGGGCAATTGCACAATGCAAAGATGGAACTAATGCAAGTAACTTTTGATGTAAACGATCTAATTCTACAATTTTATCGTTGACAAAGAATATTTGACCTCCCCTAGACAATTCTCTCATTATTGCATCTTTGATTTTATCGTCTTCCCATTCTGATATTTCTGTATATACTGGCAATCTATTTCTTGGTGGTGTTTCTATAACGCTTAAATCTCGAGCGCCCATCAGAGAAAAATTTAGAGTTCTTGGAATTGGGGTAGCAGTAAGTGTTAATGTATCAACAGATACCCTCATATATCTTAATTTTTCTTTGGCTGTTACTCCAAAACGTTGTTCTTCATCGATGATGAGCAAACCTAAATTTCTAAATTGGATATCCTTACTTAATATTCTATGAGTTCCAATTAAAATATCAATACCACCAGATTTTATTTTTTCAATGATGAGCTTTTGGTCTGCACTATTTCTAAATCTGCTAATAACATCTATATTAATTGGAAATCTTCTTAATCTATCTGAAAATGTATTAAAATGTTGATGTGCCAAAATGGTAGTAGGAACTAATACAGCAACTTGTTTCCCCGATTGCGCTGCTTTGAATGCAGCTCTAATGGCAATTTCAGTTTTACCAAAACCAACATCTCCACATACTAATCTGTCCATGGGAATTGATGATTGCATGTCTTGCTTTACATCAATAGTTGCTTTAGATTGATCTGGAGTGTCTTCATACATAAAAGATGCTTCAAATTCTTTTTGCCATTGAGTATCTTCTGGAAACTTATAACCAGGTTCAGACTTTCTTTGTGCATATAGTTTGATAAGCTCTCTGGCTATATCTTTTAATTTTTTCTTAGTCTTTTCTTTCTTTCTTTCCCACTCTGCACTTCCCAGTTTGCTTAATCTTGGTGCACCATCTTCTGCTGCCGAATATTTTTGAATCTTATGAATATGATTCATATGAACAAATAGGACATCTCCACCCAAATACAATATACGTATACATTCTTGTTTCGTATTATTGATTTCAAGGGTTACTAAACCATCATATTTACCAATTCCTTTATCTACATGGACAACAAAATCACCTCTGTGTAATTGAGCAAGTTCACGTAAAGTGATACCAGTAAATCGTTTACCTCTTTTATTCGGTTGGAAATGTTGTCTTTCAAATAATTGATGTTCTGTAAAAACACCAATATTATCCTTTTGTAGAATAAAACCTTTTGATAAAGATGTATCCGACCATTTAATTCTTCTAAGAGTATATTCAGGATCAGCTAATTGATCAACTAGTTCATATTCATCATTGTCTTCATCATATTCAAAATGAGTATGTAATAATTCATTAAAACGTTTTTTGTTAGCAAGTCCATCTGCGCATAAGAATAAATGCATTTTGATAGCAGCTAATGATCTTAATTTTACTGCTAATCCAGATAATGAAGAACTAAAATTTGGTTGTTGAATAGCATCTACTTCTATATCTGCCTTACCCAAACTATCTAATTCAACTACTTTATAGGTATGTATTTCTTCTAATACATCATCTGCTTGTAGTGAATGAAAGACAATAGATACTTGTTCTTTTTGATCGACAATAAAATAGGAAGTTTCATGTGAGATATAATCTAGAAAACTAGAAACGAATACATCGTCTTGTTGATGATATAAATGTCCAATAAATTCTATTTCTTCAAATTCCCTAATACTTCTTTGTGATAATGGATCGAATTCTCTGATTGATTCTATTTCATTGCCCCAAAACTCAAAACGTAATGGAGAATCATATCCCAGAGGGAATACATCAACAATACCACCTCTAATAGAAATATCACCCTGAATTTCTACTAATTCTTTTCTTTCAAATCCTTGTAACATCAAGCCATTAGTAAATTCTGTAAAAGAGTATGTATTTCCTCTTTTCATTGCTATTCTATATTGTTGTAACTGATGAGGCTTGGGTACTTTATGAGTATAAATTTGTGGAGTGGTTATAATAATACATTGCTTTTTATGTTGAATAGAGGCTAGTGCATCAATATTATTCAGCGTATTTTCATCTAATTGTTCATCTTGAATTCTTATGTGTTTTTCAGCTTCCGATAATAAAACAATATGCTCATTGCCTATCAAAGAGAGTAAATCATAATACCATTCTTTGGCTTCTTCATTAGAAGAAGTTACGATAACGAATCGACTTGATTCTTTAGCATTCTTTAATAATAAAGAAAGCGTTAATGATTTTAATGAACCTGCTAAATTCTTTATTGAAATTGCATTGCCAATTGATAGATCAAATATTCTTTGCTCTATTTCTTTATAGATATTAGACTTATTATAAACATTCTGTAATTGCTCGAAGCTCATGGTTGGGATATGAATATGAAAGCAGAAAATACAATCCCCATTCAGTTTTACATACCAAATGGGGACATTTGTAAAAGCACATTATATTATTTTTTTTTGAATTCAGATGCGAAAGTATCAATTGCACTTGCAACACCAGCAAATATACCAGCAGCTTGCATAATTGGCTTTTCAATTTTCTGTTGAAGCTTAGCTTCTAATTCATTAACTCTTTGGGCAATTTCTTTAAATTGATTGAGAGTATCATCAATTGTAGATAATTGTTTTTGTACAGATTGAAGAGTTTGAGAAGTATCAACTAAAGTAGTTTGTAATTGATCAATTGCTGGTTTTGTAGTGTTCTCAACCTTGTGTGCAATTTGTACAAGAGTAGATAGTGATCTTTTAGCTTCTTGCAAGAATTGAATAAGATATCCACAAACAATGATAAGTGACAATAAAGCAATTATCAATATAATATCCTTTGCTATTTCCATTATAATACCTTAGGATTTAGTATGTAATTCTTGTTTAAATGCTTCAACACCAGCTACTGCTGCTTCTTTAACTTTATTTAAACTATCAGAAACCTGATTAGTTGTTTGAGCAGATTTACCCTTCGCATTCTTTAACATTTGTTCTGCATTATGCAATAAGTTATCTGCTTTTTCTCTTGCACTTTTAACAAGAAGATCGGATTGAATTTTACCTTCATTTGGAATAGAATGTAATGTTTCATCTTTTTCCGAAAAATATTCTTGTCCTTTTTCAATAAGGTCTTTAGATCTATAAGAAAGTTCTTCTCTTAGTTCTTTACCAGGTTTAGGAGCAAAAAGCAAAGCTGTAACGGCACCAACTGCACCACCTATTATAGCACCTAATAAAAAACCTTTTGCATATGAATTTACTATTTCACTATCATCTTTCATGTGAAGTCTCCGAAATGTAATAAAATATTACCACTGTTCTGTTAAAGTAATAGGAGCATTTTGGGCATTGAGAATTAATTCACATAGTTCTCTTATTGCTCCAGTTCCTCCAAAGTGTTGGCAAATATAATGTGCTGAATTTTTAATTATATCATGCGAATCACCTGGGCAAGCTGAAAAACCTACCATACTCATACAAGGTAAGTCATTAATGTCATCACCAATATAGGCTATGTTTTCAAACGATGTATTTGCAAGCTGTGCTAGCGACGTAAGGTCTTTAGTTTTGTTGCGAGACCCAAGAAAAATAAAATCTATTTCAAGTTTTTCTGCTCTTTTTTTTGTAATTATCGATTGTTCTGATGTTAAAAATGCAGTTTTAATTCCAGCTTTTTGAAGTAAAATTATTCCCATACCATCTCTAACATTAAACTTTTTCATAGTATCGCCGTTTTCTGTGTAATACATACTACCGTCAGTTAATGTTCCATCTACATCCATTACTAATAAGGATATTTTTGATAGTTTTTCATTGTATTCTTCAGAGAGCATTCTAATTCCTACTTTTGTAATATAAAATTTAATAATTCAATGTAAGTAAAGATGTATGATAAGAATTAATATCACTTGTATTGTTCTACCGATTCTATCTTCAATGATTTTTTCATGTACTAATTATGATGAAAAAAAGACAGAAGTTAATAATGATAAAGAATCAATTCTCGTGCCTGAATTTAACGCAGATACTGCTTATTCTTATATTGCTAATCAAGTGCAGTTTGGTCCAAGAATTCCAAATTCTCAAAGCCATGAAAATTGCAAAGCATATTTAAGCAAAACATTAAAACAATTTGCAGACACTGTATATGATCAACAGTTCAATCAAAATGTTTATGGAAAAGATCTTCTTTTTACAAATATTATAGCTTCTTTTAATTCAACTAAAAAAGAAAGGATAGTATTATGTGCTCATTGGGATTCCAGGCCTTATGCAGATGAAGACAAAGATATATCACTTACAGTTCTTCCAGTATTAGGTGCTAATGATGGTGCAAGTGGAGTTGGAATACTTATTGAATTAGCGCGCCAAATATCTCTAAATAATCCTGATGTGGGAATTGATTTTATTCTATTTGATGGAGAAGATTATGGTAAATCTCATGATAGATATAATTACTTTATAGGTTCAAGATTTATTGCAGAACATTATCCCTTACAAAAACCTAAATATGCAATATTATTAGATTTAGTTGGAGACAAAGATGCACAATTTAGATTTGATCCATTGTCATTAAGTTCACATGAGCCTCTTTTACGATCAATCTGGGATATAGCAAAAGAACTTGGGTTTTCTCATTTTAAATCAGAAACTGGAAATGGTGTTGCTGATGATCATGAAATGCTCATCAATGCAGGAATAAAATCAATAAATATTATTGATGTACAATTAGTTGGTAATATTGATGAAAATCCTAGAAGAAAATATTGGCACACATCAAAAGATAATCTGGACAATATTGGTAAAGAAACACTGTATGCTGTTGGCCAAACATTATTAACATTTATCTATACAAAATCAATGTACATCTATTAATATGGCTGATTTAGTTAAAAAACATTTTTATAAAATAACATTAACCATTCCGGAAGAATTTCAAGAGATGTCTTCTGCTTTGTTATCTGATTTTCCTTTCACAGGAATTGAAGATGAATTTGATGAACAATCATTTACAATAGAAGATGTGTATTGGGATAATGGAAATATTGCAAATCAATTATTATCTATACTTGAATCTACTTCTATTCCTGCTGAAATAAAGGATATAATGATTATTGAAGACCAGAATTGGAATGCTATATGGGAAGAGTCATTAGAGCCTGTCCAAGTCAATGAATCTATTGTTATTACTCCAATTTGGAAAGCTCATCAAATTGAAAGCCCAATTAAAATCATTATAAATCCTCAAATGTCTTTTGGAACTGGATATCATTCCACAACAAGAATGGTATGTAGGAAATTACAGGAATATGTAGGTACTAATTCTCACTGGATTGATGCTGGTTGTGGATCTGGTGTACTAGCAATTTTAGCTGAAAAGTTGGGAGCTTCTTACATATATGCTTTTGATAATGATGAATGGAGTATTGCAAATACCAAAGAAAATATTCATTTGAATAATTGCTCATCTATAACTGTAGAACAAGAAAGTATTTTTAGTATTAATCTACCTCAAGTACATGGAATAGCTGCTAATTTATATAGGAATCTTTTGATTCCTAATATATATAAATTTGCTAAGGCTTTAGAGGATTCTAAAGGAGTTCTTATCATGTCAGGAATTCTTCGATTCGATGAACAAGAAATTATTGATTGTGCTGTTCAACACAATTTCATTCATATTTCTACAGAATACGAGGGTGATTGGACTGCAATTACAATGAGGTATAATGCTTAATGCTTATAGCATCTATTGATATAGGAACTAATACTTTATTATTACTTATTGGTGAAGTTCAGGCAGATGGTTCCCTTTCTATTGTGCATGATGAACATTCTATCGCTCGATTAGGTGAAGGTGTCCATGCTTCTAAGTGTATTAATGAGAAAGCAATAGAAAGGGCTTCACATATTTTACACAGATATAAGTTGATATGTGACTCCTATAAAGTTGAAAAAATTACAATTGTAGCTACAAGTGCTATGAGAGATGCTGATAATGCAGAATATGTGTGTTCAATATTATCCTCGATTATTCAGACGCCTATTTCAATCATTTCTGGAAAAGAAGAAGCCTACTTTTCATATGTAGGTAGCAAAGAAACATATGATAATCCAACTATTATTGATATTGGAGGCGGCAGTACAGAAATCATTTGTATGGATAATGATCATACGATTCAATCTATTAGTTTAAATATTGGGGCAGTTCGTTTTACAGAAAAATACTTTTCTACATATCCTCCTTCCATAGATTCAATACAAGAAGCAATTGCAGAAATAAAAACATCATTATCACAATTCACAATATCAGTACATTCACCAGTTATAGTTGTGGCGGGCACTCCCACCACATTAGCTTGTATTGATCAAGGATTAGATGAATATCATAGAGATAAAGTACACGGATATATTCTTACGTATGATGCTATCAGCTCAATTACAGATATGCTATGCACATCATCATATGATTCTCTCTTTTCTATAAAAGGTATCAATCCCAAAAGAGCCGATATTCTACCTGCTGGAAGTTTATTACTCAAGAGTCTATTGTCATACTTCGCAATTGAACATTGTATTGTAAGTACAAAAGGATTACGATATGGAGTACTTTATCATTCAATTATATAATTAAATCTTATCTCTAATTTTAATAAATAGTGCTTCTGCCTCTGCTGTGATATCACCATCTGCATCAATTATTTTAGCTTTTAGAGTGTATTTTCTACCTGAAATGTTTAATAACTCTCCAATGATATGGATTGGTTTATGAAGAAATGTAGGCTTCTTAAATCTAACCTGCAATTGAGCTGTTGGTGCTTTAATACCTAATCCGGATAAAACCTTTCCCATTACTTCATCTAATAATAAGCTAACAAAACCTCCATGCATTATACCTAAGGCACCCATTTCTCGTTCAGTAGGTATATACCAAGATTCAGCAGTATTGAGAATAGAATGGAATATAAATGTCAATCGTAATCCCTGAGAATTTCCAATACCGCACCCAAAACAACTATTGTCCAACTTTGGGTGCATAATGATATTATGATCAGGCAGATGTAAAGGAAGTATAACATTATAAGCATGTGTTTTATTAGAATAATACTGATAATATGGTCCCCAAGGAATAATATTATCAGAAAACTGCATAATCAGTTGAGGATGTATTCTACCATATAAGCCTACATGTGCTTTATGATACAGTATACCATCATCATTAAATCGTAAGTCTTTAGGATAAAACTCTATAGATAGATCTTGAGTATAAAATAGTTGATTATGAGCAAGATATTTAAAGACAATTGGGGTGTCTTCCGGCTTAATAAACAGATATTCATTCCCACAAATCGAAAGATATCTATAGTCCATATAACGATTAGTAGAATTTAACTGCATATTTTTGTAGAAATGATTCAAGAATATTGGATCATCGATGATACAAGAATCATGTAAAACGTCACCACGACAATTAATATGATAGAAATATTCTCTGATTTGCATGATTGTTTACTCTTTTTTTTCTAAAATAATAGATTCACGGCAGGTAAGTTTATAATGTTGACATTATCTCATTGTTCAGTACAATTCGGCGGCAATTATTTATTTGATGATATCACTTTTACTATCGGAACAAGAGATAGAATTGGATTGGTTGGAAAAAATGGCGCAGGTAAATCCACCATGCTTAAAATTTTATCAGGAAATGTTGCTTCTGATGAAGGGAATGTAATAAAAAGCAACGATTATACGATTGGCTTTCTAACTCAAGATTTACAAGCTACTTTAGGTAAGACTGTCTTAGAAGAAGCCATGACTTCATTTGATGTTTTATTAGAAATAGAAAAGGAAATTGATCATCTAAACAATGAATTGATGATAAGGACAGATTATGAATCAGATGAATATGCAAATATTTTAGATAGACATGCCCATTTACACGAACGGTTTAATTTTTTAGGTGGAGCATCTGTCGAGGGAACAGTTCAAAGGATATTGATAGGTTTAGGATTTGAAGAAAAGGATTTATACCGTCTAGTTGATGAATTCTCAGGTGGATGGCAAATGAGGGTAGAATTAGCTAAAATATTATTGAAAAATCCAGATTGTTTATTGTTAGATGAGCCTACAAATCACTTAGATATTGAATCGGTTCAATGGTTGGAATTATTTCTAAAAAATTATGAAGGCGCTTTAGTTCTTATAAGCCATGATAAAGCTTTTTTAGATATTGCAACTAATAGAACAATTGAAATAACAAATGGTGGAATAGAAGATTATAATTGTTCTTACAGTAAATATCTGGTAGAACGGATACAGAGAAGAGATTTAGTAAAACAAGCCTATGCAAATCAGCAAAAGGAAATTGCAAAGACAGAGGAATTTATCGAACGATTTAGATCAAAAGCAAATCTTGCTTCTAGAGTTCAATCTAGAATTAAAATGTTAGATAAAATAGACAGAATAGAATTAGAAGAAGAAGATAACTCAGCTATAAACTTTCGTTTCCCTACAGCCCCTAGATCTGGCTTAATGGTAATTGAAAGTACAGATTTACAAAAATCATATGGTAGTAAACATGTTCTAAAAGGGATTGATTTTGCAATAGAACGTGGAAGAAAAATGGCATTCGTAGGGAAAAATGGAGAAGGTAAAACTACATGTGCAAAAATACTAGCAGGAGTAGAACCATATGAAGGTACAGTCACTATTGGACATAATGTCTCGATAGGATACTTTGCACAACAACAAGCCGAAACATTAGATGGTAATAGAACTGTTTTTGAAACAGTTGATGATGTTGCAACAGGAGAAATGAGAACCAAAATCAGGGCTTTACTAGGTGCTTTTCTGTTTAGTGGTGACGATGTATATAAAAAAGTTAAAGTTTTATCAGGTGGCGAAAAATCAAGATTAGCTATGGCTATTCTATTATTGCAACCATCTAATCTTTTAATACTTGATGAACCTACAAATCACCTTGATATGCGTTCTAAAGATGTATTAAAAAAAGCTATTAAAAATTATGAGGGGTCTTTAATAGTAGTTTCTCATGATAGAGAGTTTTTAGAAGGATTAACAGATCAAGTTGCAGAATTTAAAATTGGTAAAGTTAGGGTTTATGAAGGTGATATTTATGAATATTTAAGACAAAGGAACATTGAGCAATTGGCTGATTTAGAAATAGTAAAGCAACAGAAAAAAGTAACAAAAGCCCCTACAGTTTCACATGAAAGAGAAGAACTTAAAAAGAATGATCTGGAGAAAAGAAAAAAAGAAAAAAGGATTCAAGAATTAGAATATTTGATAAATAATTGGGAAATAGAGCAAAAAAGCCTCGAAGAACAAATGTCTGACCCTACATTATATTCAATGCCAGATTTAATGAAATCGATTCATCAAAATTATAATAACATTAAATTATCTTTAGAAAAGGCTCTTACTGAGTGGACTTCCCTTTCAGATTAGTGGCATGAAAACATTCAGTGTTTAGAATACAATCATTACATTTCGGACGTCTGGCAATACAAGTTTCTCTGCCATGAGCAATGATTCTATGTGTGAAGTTTGTCCATTCATCTTGGTTTATTATCTTCATTAATTCTCTTTCAACAATTTCTGCATTTTGAGAAGTTGTTATTCCTAATAATGACATAACTCTTTTTACATGAGTATCAACAGTTATACCTGCATTTATTCCAAAAGCATTACCTAGTACAACATTTGCTGTTTTTCTACCAACACCTGCTAAACTTTGGAGTTCATCTATACTTTTGGGGATATTTCCTTGATAATTTTTAACTAAGCTTTTGCAACAAGCAATAATATTCGCACTTTTTGCTTTATAAAAGCCAGTAGAATAAATAATACTTTCTAATTCTTCTAAGGTAGCATCTGCTAACGCAAAAACATCAGGAAATCTATTGAAAAGTTTAGGGGTAACCATATTTACTCGTGCATCTGTACATTGTGCAGATAATATAGTAGCAATCAATAATTCAAAAGGCGTTGTATATAATAAAGCACATTCTACTTCAGGATATTTGTCTATAAGTTTTTGATAGATTGATTGCAATCGTAGAGTTTTCTTTTTTATTGATTCTTTCATATGTGTTGATTTGAACAAAGTGAATCAGGAGTATCTCTGTGATAAATATATGTAGGATAGTCTATTTTTGCTATGTTCCAAGAAGCATCAACAGCTTTTTGATATAAATCAGCATCATCAGCATATCGAAGATTACTAAAACCACCTATTTGATGCAATTTATACCTAGGGATCACAAATGTACCTCCTATTACACATTCAGAAAGATGAGTCTGTTTATTATAATCATCTTTGTCTGTTACATAAGGATTACCTATTATGTCTACCCCACCATGTAATAAATCAAGATTGGTGTATTCTTCAAGAATTGTTTTTCTTATTGACAGATGAGCTGGATGATATTCATCATCTGAATCTAAAAAGGCAATAAACATACCACTTGCAGCTAATATACCAGCATTCTTAGAAAGCCCTGTTCCTTTATTGCTGTGATAAACGTATTTGATGTTATTATAGATATCTGCGTACTTTTTTACAGTATGAAATGTTTCATCCATAGAACCATCATCAACAATAATACATTCCCAATCTTTTTCAGTTTGAAGTAAAAGAGAGTCGAGTGCTCTACTTATCAAGTGATTTCTATTAAATGTGCACATGATAATTGAAAAGAAAGGGATTCGCTTAGAATATGAAGTAAGCATAAAGATTCATAAAATTCAAAGAAAGACTTTATCCTAGAAACGAATTTCAGTAATTTTGTGTTCAAGAAAAAGAAAATCATTTTTATTTAATAAGGTTTTATAATGTCTTTTCAACCTGTAGATTATTATGGCGTATATAATCAGCTTTCTGATGAAGAAAGAATGGTTAGGGAATCAGTTGCAGATTTTGTTGATAGTGAAGTGATACCGATTATAGAGAAACATTACCAAGATGGGACATTTCCTATGGATTTAGTTCCCAAAATGGCTGAATTAGGTCTTTTTGGTATTACCTTACCTCAAGAATATGGCGGCGCTGGTGCCAATTATACTTCTTATGGCTTAGCTATGCAAGAATTAGAAAGAGGTGATTCTGGCATTAGATCATTTGCCTCTGTTCAAAGTTCATTAGTTATGTTCCCTATTTATAGTTATGCTAATGAAGACATGAAAAATAAATGGTTACCAAAATTAGCTGCCGGTACTGCAATTGGTTGCTTTGGCCTTACAGAGCCTGATTTCGGTTCAAATCCTAGTGGAATGATTACAAATGCAAAGAAAATTGATGGTGGCTATCTACTTAATGGCGCAAAAATGTGGATTACAAATGGCTCTTTAGCTGATGTAGCTGTTGTTTGGGCTAAATATGAAGGTGAAATCTGTGGGTTTATTGTCGAGAAAGGGATGAAAGGATTTTCTGCACCTGAAATGAAAGGAAAACATTCATTAAGAGCTTCTGTTACTTCAGAATTAATTTTTCAAGATGTAGAGATACCTGAATCGCATAAATTAGATGTAAAGGGTTTAAAAGGACCTTTAAGTTGTTTAACTCAAGCTCGCTATGGCATTGCATGGGGTGCTATTGGTTCTGCTATTGGAACCTATCAATCATCTTTGGATTATGCTAAGTCTAGAATTCAATTTGATAAGCCTATCGCCTCTTTTCAACTGGTTCAAGATAAATTGGTTTGGATGCTTAATGAAATTACAAAAGGACAATTGATTTGTATGCAATTAGGTAAATTAAAAGATTCTGGTTTGATGAATCCAAATCAAGTGTCTTTAGCTAAACGTAATAATGTTGATATTGCTATTCAATGTGCTCGCATAGCTCGTGATATTCATGGAGCAAATGGCATTTTACAAGAATATCCCATTATGAGGCATTCAGCGAATTTAGAATCTGTAAGAACATATGAGGGTACTCATGATATCCATACCTTAATTTTAGGTGCAGATATTACTGGTATTCAAGCTTTTAAATAATTGTGGTTTTAAAGGGCTGTTAATTTTAACAGCCTTTTCTTTTTCAGGGGATTTCGTATGAGATTATTACTAATAATCCTTTTGCTAGGATTATATCCACTTCATGCTCAATTGATTATTAATGAATTTCATCCTACTCCTAGTTCCGGTGAACCAGAATGGATAGAATTATATAATAATTCAAAGGATGCCTACTTTGCTGATTCATTATTATTGTACGATCTACTATCTAGTATTACTGTACCATCTTTCATTGTTCAACCATTTGCGTACATTATTCTAACAAAAGATACTCTTGCTTTAAAAGAATCAAGATTTATAGACCCCTCTGCTAGATTAATACAAGCAAGAATTCCAACTTTAAACAATAGTAAAGATTGTATTAAAATTGCTTACAAAGATTCAATTATACTTGACTCAATCTATTATTCATTAAACAATCATAAAAAAGGAATCTCACTAGAACGTTATATAGCTGAAACAAAAGTATTTCAGAATAGTATTGTTTATGATTCCGCTACATGTGGTTATATAAATTCAATTTCACCGTTAGATAATGATATAGTAGTTAAAGATTGCATTCAAGAAGGTGATTCATTAACTGTCATATTATATAATAATAGTTATCATGATATATCAAATGTGTCTGTATGCTTTAGTATTGATAGTGAATGCACAATAAAAACTGTAAAAGACATAAAACGACTAGAGTTGCTTACAGTAACATTATTGTTAAAAGACATATTATATTATTCAACAGGTTGGAATAAAATTACTATATCATTAGTTAATAATTACAATGATCCCCGTATGTACAATGATTCAATGGTATATACAAGTTTTAAGAGTGATTCTTCAATATTTATAAGTTTTAATGAAATACTATATGAATCTGATACAACTCATCAAATCAATGAATTTATAGAACTATATGTACAATCTGAAAAGCCCTTTTCATTAGATCAATACTCAATTTCTGATTACAAGGATACATATCTGTTTCATGATAAGAATATCTATGATACAAGTGTTCATTATATTGTAATTTCCGCAGACACAATCAATATGGAATTAGATACTTATTCAAAACATATTCCTGTATCTATTCAATTGCAAAACTCTGGAAGAGAATTAGTGTTAAAAGATCCATTACAGCATATATTAGATAAAATCTTGTATTCACCTTCGATGCATAATCCAAGGATAATAAATAAAAAAGGTAAAAGTTTAGAAAAAGGAAATCCATTTATATCATCTGAAAATAGTCATACTTGGACAACTTCAGGTTCTATACTTGGGGCAACACCTGGCAAAGTAAACTCCACATATATTAGTAATGATACAATTATTGAAAATTATTCAATAAAGCCACAACCATATTATCCATCGAAAGGTGCTCTCTGTTTTATCAATATCCAGACTAAAGTTCCGGGATTTATAACCATACAACTATTTACAAAGTCAAAAAGTTATTGTTCCACAATAGTGAATACATTATATGTCTCAGGTAATATACATATACCATGGAATGGTCAAACTGAATATGGCATTTTAGAACCAGGAGCATATATCATGTTAATACAGATTAATCATGCAGATAATTCTTACTCAGAAAATAAATTGATTCCTATTATTATTGGATTATGACTTGATATTCAAAAGAATATCTATTAATTTTTATTATCATTTCAACATACTTATCAAAAAATAATGCCCAGAACATCTAAACAACATCTGTCTGTACCCAAAGAAGATATCATTATACCTAAAATTACATTTTTCAATAGAGAATTAGCATGGCTACAGTTTAACCAAAGGGTACTTTGTGAAGCTGAAGATATTCATCATCCATTATTAGAACGATTAAAATTCTTATTAATATTTTGTTCTAATCTTGATGAATTCTTTATGATTAGAGTTGCTGGATTAAAGGAACAATTAGAAAATAATAGTTTAGAAATATCTAGCGATGGCATGACCCCAAGAGAACAATTAATTGAAATCAGAGAACAGTTAATTCCTTTACTTGAAAGACATGAGAACTGTTTTCAACATGATGTAATGCCCGCTCTAAGAGAAAGAGATATCTTTATTCATACATTTGAAGAATTACTTAATAAAGAAAAAGAATTTGCTAAGCATTATTTTGAAAACGATGTTCTACCTGTTCTTACTCCTCTAGCATTAGATACAGCTCACCCATTTCCAAGACTCTTAAATAGATCATTAACAATCGTGTTTTTACTAAGAGATGAAATAAGACCTGGTAGAAAAATTGCTGTATTACAAGTTCCACCAATATTATCTAGATTAGTTCAACTGAAGAGAAATTCTGGATCACATTTTATCCTTTTAGAACATATTATTCAAGAATATGCGCATATGCTATTCCCTGGATATTTTATCGAGGAATCATATTGCTTTAGAGTAACAAGAGATGCTGAACTAGAAATAGCTGAAGACGAAGCTTCCGATTTAATAAGTGAGATTGCAGAACAAGTTAGACAAAGAAGATGGGGTACTGATGCAATAAGACTGGAAATCGAAGAAAAAGCCCCTGATTCTTTGATACAACTGTTAATGAAAGCATTAGACTTGCAATTATTTGATGTATACAAAACAGGAGTACCATTAAATCCTACAGATTTAATGTCTTTGTTTAAACTTGAAAAGCCTGAACTTAAAGATGCACCATTCTTTTCAAAAAAAATTCTTGAATTCACTGATAATCCAGATGATATATTTGAAGCAATTAGAAAAAGAGATTTTTTAGTGCATCATCCTTTTGATTCATTTACTAATAGTGTTGTAACATTTATAGATGCAGCAGCAAATGATAAAAATGTATTAGCTATTAAGATTACTTTATACAGAGCAGGTGGTTCATCTCCTGTTGTTGATGCATTAAAAAGAGCCGCAGAAAATGGTAAGCAAGTCACAGCATTTGTTGAACTTAGAGCACGCTTTGATGAAGAAAATAATATTATTTGGGCAAGAGAATTAGAAAGAGTTGGTGTTCATGTTGTGTATGGTATCCTTGGTCTTAAGATTCATACAAAAATCACATTAGTTGTCCGTAAAGAAGGAAAAAAGATTAGAACCTATTTACATTTGTCTACTGGAAATTACAATGTATCCACATCTAGAATATATACTGATATTGGATATTTTACAGTAAGAGAAGATTTTGGAAAAGATGCTATTGACTTATTTAATCTATTAACTGGTTATTCTCATCAAGATGAATGGCAAAGAATTTCTGTTGCTCCAGAAGGTTTAAAACAGAAAGTTCTGGATTTAATTATGAGAGAAACTGGAAAGTCAACCCCAGAAAAGCCAGGATTTATCTTTGCAAAAATGAATGCATTGGTTGATGAAGAAGTAATACAAGCTTTATATAAAGCATCTCAACATGGCGTTAAAATACAATTATTAATTCGTGGTGTATGTTGTTTAATTCCAGGTATAAAAGGATTAAGTGATAATATTGAAGTAAGAAGTATATTAGGTAGATTTTTAGAACATAGCAGAATTTTCTATTTTTCAAATGGTAGTGATGAACCTGAAATATATTTAGCAAGTGCCGATTGGATGCCAAGAAATTTTATGAGAAGAATAGAAATCATGTTTCCAATTTTAGATCAAAAGTCTTTTCAACTACTTGAACATATTCTAGCAGTATATTGGCAAGATAATGTAAAGTCTTGGTTGCTCAATTCAAATGGGTCTTATACCAGATTGCAATCACAAAAAGACAATACATTTTGGGCGCAAAATCATTTTTTACAAGAGATTTTGTCTAATAAAAAGTATCCATTAAAATTAAAAAAATTAAGGTAATGTCTTGTCTTTTCATCTCATTCAGTTTATAGCCTTACGATATATCTTTTCCCTTAAAAAGTTAAGTTTTATATCCTTTATTACTTTCTTATCCTATTTGGGGATTACAACAGGTATTGCAGCACTAATTTGTGTTTCTTCTATTTTTAATGGCTTCAGAGATTTAGTTCAAGACATGCTATTGTCGATAGATCCCCACATAAGAATATCACAATCACATGGAAATCTCAAACTTTCAGATACATTGATACATTTTACAAAAAAAGTTGATAATGTACTGAAGGTGATTTCATGTAATACTGGTAAAATAATCATACATAAAAATAGTATTCTTCAACCAGCTGTGTTGTCTTCTCAATCTGAATTACCTACAAAACTATCAATAGAAAACTTTGTTTTATTTACAAATAGTACAAAGAATAATATTTTTATTGGTTCAGCTTTAGCTGATAAATTGCAAGTAATGAAGGGTGACACAATCCATATTAGTTCTCTTGCGATGATAGATGCTGTTTCTAGTGGTTTATTTCAATCAACTGGAATTCCTGTTATTATTGCTGGTGTATTCCAAGTAAGCGGAGGAATGGATTATGATAAGTATTTGTGCTTTTCTAGTGAATCATTAGGTGCTACACTTTTTGGCAGTAGGACCACAAATATTGATATTATTGCCAGTGAAACAAAGTTTACTGAAAAAATAAAAAGTCTTATTATTCAAAATCCCCTATTTTCTTCTTTGATAATTAAAGACTGGAATGAATTACATAAAGAGCTCTATGCTACTATGGAATATGAAAGAACTGCAAGTTTTATTGTTATAAGTTTAGTAGCATGTGTGGCTGCTTTTAATATTCTTGTTTCTTTATGGATGACAGTTCATACCAAAAGAAAAGATATCGGTATGTTATTGTCTATGGGGCTTACTACCAATCAAATAAAACATATTTTCCTTTTTAAAGGTATGATTATTGGAATTGCTGGAACTGTATCTGGAACAGTAATCGGTTTATTATTATGTAAAGGACAACAACTATATGGATGGATCCCTATTGCCAATAGCATTGTAAAAAGTTTACCTGTTTCTATACATTCTATTGACATCATTACTTCTTGCTTGCTAACTTTGGGATTAGCTTTTATTGCTACCATTTACCCTTCTTCAATTGCTGCTAAAACATCTATTACTGAATCATTACGATACGAATAAAAAAAAAGCCGACTCTTTGTGAATCGGCTTAATCTAATTTATTTGCTCTGTTGCACAGGTGCTGCTTGAATTGGGGGGGCAGTCTTTACAGGTGTTGGAGCAGCAGCAGGTATATTTGTAGGTTTCTCTGCATTTAATGTAGCTGGAGCTCTTTCTTCAGCAATAGAAGAAGACATAAAAAACTTATTTGTAATCAAAGAAAGTAATAAAATAACAGCGCCTAATCCAATTGTTATTTTAGTAAGTAAATCTGAAGCTTTTCTTGAACCAAACATTGATCCTAATTGATTTCCAAAGCCAGACATTCCTGAAGCCATATCACCTTTTCCAGGTTGAACTAATACAGCAGCAATTAATAAAATTCCTAAAAGCACCATTACCAATGTTATAATCGTAAACATTCTTCACCTTAAAGTCAAAGTATTTCTAATAATTCAATTTCAAAGATATACATTCTCTTCGAGATAGTCAAAAGAGAATATTGTATCTATCTTCGTCTCAATATGGTAATCTTAACAGTTCTATTGTACATTCTTTCTTCTGGAGTTGATATACCATATAATAGTTGTTTGTTTTTAGATTGTTCAATCAGCACATTCTTTCTGTTTAAAAGAAAAGAAACTTCCAATGCCCTTTGATAAGCTAATGTTTTATTGATAACATAACTACCAAGTTCATCGGTAAAACCTTCTAAAATTAAAGAATCTTTTTCTGAAAGATCAGATTTTAGAGCAAATAGTTCTTCTTTTTGTAATTCTGATAATGATGAAGAACCATATTCAAAATGTGATAAGTATATTTCATTACTTAATTGTTTGTTATTAGAAATATTATTTCGATAATCATATATAAACAGCTTTTTATCTTGAACTATATGGTTAAAACTTGAATCAATACATCGAGAACGAATAATAATAGTATCAGGATAATTAGGTGTTAACTGTATTGTACACCTATCTTTAGAAGTACATTCACTATAGGATAGAATATCACCTTTTATGGATAGAACTTCTATTGTAATATTTTGATTCATAGAAGATTGTGGTTCCAACATGAAATCATAATGTCCATGTAATGTATCATTAATTGAAATAGTATTCGTAAAAGGTTGTAAAATGGATGGATCTGAACAAGATAATTCAATTCTATTATTCTCCTGTCTTCCCTCTTCATATTCTATATTTGATATTTCATTAAATCTTTTCTTCTTAATTATCTTAATTCTGTCCTTTGATATGTTATAAGAATCTGCTAGATAATTAATGATATTAGTACAGTATTGTAGAATTTGTGTTGGTACTATTGTTCTCATTTCTAAAACATTAAGAAAAAGAATCCCGGAATTATTTGACATTCTTTTCCCAATCGTATCTATAATATGAACATAAGGATGATTGTTAAATACCTGGCTATACATTGATATGTTTTGAGAACCATGCATAAAAAGATATGGCAAAAGAGGTTCACTTTTTACTATTCTTTTTTCGGTAATCTTTATAGGGGAAAAAGACAATTCCTTTTGAATAATTACATCTGTTACAATTTTAGGTAAAGGCAAAGGATCAGAAAATACAGTTAAGTTATTTCTTTTACTTTCAGAGTTATTGTCAAAGGGCATATACATCAATCCAATACCAGCAGATAATACATTGATTTTCCAATCAACTGTATATGTTACATTTCTTAATGCCTGCCACCACTGAATGTGTGGAATAAGATATAAAGAATTTTTATTGGAAATAGGAATAGCATAAGAAAGAAGGGTAGACAAGGCAAAATATCGAGGATTAATTCCTGGAATTGAACCAGACGTTTTATTTCTTGTTCTTTTATTGTTCTCAAAAGTACCCCATGATGGACTAATAAGCTGTTCTTCTTGAGTATAGTTTTTGGAGATAATAGTGCCAATCGTACATCCTAAACCAATATACATATTCTTTAAAGGTTTATATAAAAGCATTGGCTCTAGGATAATCGCAGATAAATCGGCGTTTAAAACATGTTCTATTTCTACTTTTGTAGGATTAGGATATATAATTGAAGTATTTTCTCTAATTCTAAAAGTACCTCCTAAAGATGTATAGCCAAATGAACTTTTAATTGACCAAAGCGGATGTACTGCATACTGAGCTTGAATTCCTAGGGTGAATCCGACACCATACCCTTTGTCATATGTGGGACAACAAGAAGAAACTGGCGGTAAATTAGAAAAGTTACCATAATGAACATTAACTGAGGGACGTATAAAGAAGCCATAATTTATTGTCTTATTCATCGTATTTTCTTGAGAATACATGTAATAATAACAGTGGATAAAGCACATTGATAAAAGAATCATAAGAGTAGTGTTCTTAAATCTCATATTAGATACTATTACCTTCTTTTAATAATTCTGCTCTTTCAGCAATTTGTAATTGTTCAATAATTGATTTTAGTTCGCCATCCATTATTTCTCGTAAAGAATAGTTTTTAATATCGCCTTCTAGTCTATGATCGGTTACTCTATTTTGAGGATAATTATATGTTCGTATTTTTTCTGAACGATCACCAGATTTCACTTGAGTTTTTCTACTATCAGAAATAGCCGAAGATTGTTTTTCAAATTCTAACTCATATAATTTACTTCTTAGCATTTTCATCGCTTTCATTCTATTCTGCAATTGCGATCTTTCTTCTCTACATTGAACCACAATCCCAGAAGGCTTATGAACTATTCTTACTGCTGTTTCAACTTTATTTACATTCTGTCCACCTTTTCCCCCAGCTCTTGCAAAACCGATTTCTAATTCAGACTCATGAATCTGAATATCAACTTCCTCTGCTTCAGGAAGAACAGCAACTGTTATTGCTGAGGTATGAACTCTTCCATTTGCTTCTGTGAGTGGTATTCTTTGCACTCTATGGACACCACTTTCATATTTCATAGTACCAAAAACATCTTCCCCAGCAATTGTAAATACAATTTCTTTAAATCCACCCATTTCACTTTCACTAATATCATGGATTTCTGATGTGAAATTATTTTGTTCTGTAAATTTCTGATACATTTTATATACATCACCAACAAAAATTGCTGCTTCATCTCCCCCAGTACCGGCTCTTATTTCAACAACACAATTTTTTGTATCATTTGGGTCTTTGGGAATAAGCAATATTTTAAGTTCATCCTCTAAAGAAACTAGTTTTTCTTGAAGATCTGACTTTTCTAAAAATGCCAATTCTTTTAAATCTGGGTCATTAGAGATCGATTCAATTAATTGTGCATTTGAATCTATATCCTTCATTAATTGTATATATTTATGAGCAGCTTCTGCAATAGGTTCTAATGTTTTATATTCTCTAGAAGCTATTCTAAATTTAGCAGTATCATTGATAATAAGTGGGTCATTTAAATCTGCAGTTATTAAATCATACCGTTCGATAATTGATTGTAATTTTTCTTCCATAAATTCTATAAGTTAGTTTTTTTCAAATGATAAAAGTAAAATCTACAAGATTGTTCCTATGAAGATATTTAAATGTAACGGATTATCTATTAAAATGTTGGTATACAATACCATTTTAGTAAGTATTATTCTTACTATATTTTATGGTTGTGCCCAAGAAAATCCATTGTTATATGATACAACACGTAGAGACAGTAGTGTAAGTATTCGTTTTATTAATATGTCTAATGATGGCTTTCCAAGACTTTTCTCTATGGACGGTACATTCGGTTTTTCGCAGACAGAGTTTGGAGCTTGTACAGAAGCATTTGTTTCACCTTTAGATAGCGTACATTATAGTCTTTTATCTAATGGAAAAGAACAGTATTCTACAAAAGTGCAAGGAGCATTAAAAAAATCTTTTTATCGAAGCACCATTCAAACATTTATTTCTGGTCAAAGTTCTACAAATAAAGATTCATCAATTCTCATACAAAGTAGTGTATTTAAAAGTAATTCTTTAAAAGGGAATGCTTCTCTTAAAGTAATCAATATGATTGCTGATTCATCTTTCATTATAGATATTACTTTGGGTTGTCAAAATGGTATTCCAATTGGTAATGGACTCTCTAATACAAGTATTTCTAATGATGTGTTAATCTCATCAGGTTTTTATACTATTACGTTAAAAAATAAAAAAACAAATGAAATCATTGGAATGTATGCAAATAATACGATCGGTTTTTCCAAAGATAGTATATACACTTTAATATTATCAAAAAGCAATAAAGACAAATCAATAAGAGTTTTTGTGCTCAATGAACTTGATTTAACTTCTTCGGCAATTAAAGAGATACAATTAACATCGATGCTTGAGTCTGAATTATCAATCATTAATTTAAGCTCGATTCAAACTGATATAAAAAGAGAAATTTCTGGTCAACAATCTGATATCTTAAATTCAGTCGAACCACTTTCTATAATCAGTAAAAAAATATCAGTCTGTTTGTCTTCATTAGAAGATCATATTCTGATTAACCAAACTGGTTTTACTCAACTATTAAGCACATCATTTATCAATTTTGCCCCTTCTTCATCTTATGCTGCCATTATTGTAGATTCAATGGGATATAAAGCTGGTAAAACCTTTCTATTTTCTTTACAAAAACCACAATTAACAGCTTCTACAAGTTCAATTATATTTGTAAATGCAGATTATTCATTGAATGGGATTTCTATTGGTATTGGTGCTAGAACATCTGATAATGGACAATTTCAAAGTGGTTCGCTATTAGTGCAATCACTAAAAGCGGGCGATATATCTCAATCATTAATTATTCCATCTGGCATTTTACCTATTACTATATTAAGTTCTACTTTACCTCAAAAACGCATTGATCAATGGATTTCAACTGTACAAAGTGGTATGTCTTATATCATTGTTATCGAAAAACAAAGGGTTACTTGTATAGAAGAATCTTCATTACAAAAATTTACAATGGATCAAGGAACATTTACTCAAATTGTTCATGCTGCAAACTCAGAAAAGTCATTTATATGTTCATTAGATAATGTTCTTGTAAATGCGCCATTATATGTTGATGGAGTTTTAGGAACAGTAGTAAAAACATATAAAAATGTAGAATTTTCATTCAATGGTTCTATACCGATGAAGTATTCAACATATGCAGATTCATCGTTGTTTATATGCGTTTCTGACAATTATTCTGCTGTATCATATAATTATCCTAATGGAGGTATTTTTTATGATAAAGCAGGCTTAAGGGTGATAAACTTACTTAAAGATTCCTCAATAATCTATTCCTTAGATTATGATCCAATAACTAAAACGGGAGTCCCTATTTTCTCAAATGTATTACCTGGAACTTCATCTTCTTACCATTATGTAGATAGAGATCGAAGATTATCATTTGGTATTTTATCAAATAATACCCAATTACCTTTATCTCTCACTAATAATATCTCTATATCAACCGGAAAAAATTATAGCTTTATTGTTTTACCAAATGGCCTAACAACAAAAGTGATAATTAGACAAGAGTTTTGATGAAAACACTAGTATCTATATCAGCTGCTAAGAAACGTTCATGTTGTTTCTTAAACTTTGATGATGGCTCATATATTTTATGTTCTATAGATCTAGTATCAAAATTTACTTTAAAAAAAGGTCAAGAAGTTGATGATGATACTATTCACAACATTACTCAAATGCAGAATACATATGATTGTAGACAAGCTGCACTTAATTATGCAACGTATTCTTTAAGGTCAGAAAAACAAGTACTTGATGCATTAACAAAAAAAGGATTTAGTCTTAAAATAGCAGAAGATGGCTTGCAATTTGTAAAAGAATTTGGTTATGTATCAAATCCTGTTTTTTGCGAACAATTTATCAAAGCCAAAGTACAAAGAAGATATTATGGAATTGATAGGATTCGTAGGGAACTTGCTTTAAAGGGTATTGACGACACAATGATACATGAATCAATTCAATTATATTATCCAATTGAATCTTTACAAGTATATGCCTATAAATCTGCTCAAAAAAAACTAAGATCTATTTCATTTAAAACTAAACAGAAGCAAAAAGAAGCTTTATATAGACATCTCTTAATTCAGGGGTACTCATTTGAAATTATTAAACAAACAATTCAAAATATTTTAATAGAAACTTAATATTCAGTGTTTGATAATAATAATACTCTATGAAATTGATCAACTGTTACAGGCATAACACTTAATCTTGATTGTTTCACTAAAGCCATATCTTGAAGAATGCTGTCTTGCTTGATCATGTGAAGTGATACTGGGTTTTCAAGTTTCTTATCTATGGCTAAATCCACAACTACCCATCTGTTATCTTCAGTTGTTGGGTCTTGATAACTTTCTTTATGTACAGTTGCAATACCTACTATTTCTAATCCTTCATTAGAATGATAAAAAAGAACTTTATCACCTATCTTCATGTCTCTTAGCGTATTTCTTGCTTGATAATTACGAACTCCATCCCAAAATGTAGTTTTATCTTTTGTGAATAAAGTCCACGAATATTTAAAAGGCTCTGATTTAACTAAAAAATAGTTCATAGTAGATTTAACGGAAAGGTTTTAATTGAAGATAATCTTGTCCAATAATAAGACTCACTCTTAGATATAAACTAGAATCAATACGTTTAAGAATCATTGAGTCACCAATTCCTACCGCAAAAGCAACATTATGTGCTGATAAAGAATCATTAACTAAATCGAGAATAAATGATTTCTTTACGATTGATTCATAATTATTAATTTCAACAACATCAAATCCCCTATCTCTTAAATAATTCATTGCTTGCCTAGCAATTCCCTTATTATTCGTTCCGTTTAATATATTGAGTTGAATATATTGTTCTGATACAGTTCTTCTTTGATTATGAGGTAACAGTGAATCTACAGGTGGATTTATAAAAAGCCGATTAATTAAGATATATATCAAAACAAAAACGACACAGGACAATACTATAATTATCAACAACTTATACCATTTAGATAAAATAGTTGTAACCATATGTAATATTTGATAGAGATTATTCACTAATACTCATTATTTTTCATTTTTGATTCCAAACAAAATTAACTAAACAATCTATTTCGAAAAACAATTAGATTTCTTGTTACTCGAGATGTAGACAAAATATATATCAGATTTTAAAATAAATATATGCTTCGTGTTCAAAAACTGTGTAAAACCTTTAATACCTCATTATTCCAGAAGTCAGTTGTAGCTGCAGAGAATATATCATTTGATATTGAGTTCGGATCTATTTGTGGTATTGTTGGCCAAAATGGTGCTGGTAAAACAACAACCATACGTATGATTCTAGGCATTTTATTGCCAGATTCAGGTTCTATTTCAATAGATGGAATTGAACATATTGATAAAACAATATTTGGTTATTTACCAGAAGAACGTGGTTTATATAAAAAAAGTACTGTATGGGAAAATCTCATTTATCTTGGAAGCTTGAAATTAAAAGATAAATCAATTATTAAAAGACAAATCAATTATTGGTTAGAACGTTTTGACATAAAAGAATATAAAAACAGAGAGATTGCAGAATTATCAAAAGGTAATCAACAGAAGATTCAATTTATTGCATCAATAGTACATAATCCTAAGATATTAATTGTTGATGAGCCTTTCTCAGGTTTAGATCCATTGAATCAAGTTCTTTTTAAAGACATTCTGATCGAATTAAAAAAAACAGGGTTGGCTATAATATTTTGTACTCATCAATTGCAAACAGCCGAAGAAATCTGCGACTCTATTGTAATGATTCATCAAGGTAAAGTATCTCTAAATGGAACAATTGAAGAAATAAGACATCAGTATCATAGTTATTCTTATAATATAGTTTTTGATGATAATAATGAATTACAAGATTTTACACTTGATAGAACATGTGAAATACATCATATTTCAACCAATAAAGTAAGAGTTTCAATCACAGATAAAACCAAGTTTACAGAATTACTTCAAAAGCTATCTCACTATCAAAGTATTGTTTCGATTGAAAAGTTTGTTCCAAGCTTATTATCAATTTATACAGATATTATTTCTTCAAAGCATATTAACTAGATAATGAATATTAACCACATATTTCAGATAGCAAAGTGGGAGTTTGTACAAAAAGCTAAAACAAAGGCTTTTATTTTTTCATTAGTTCTCACCCCAATTATTATGTCTTTGTTCAATATCCTTCCTATGATATTGATGAATACTATAACTAAAGAAACTAAAAAAGTATTAATAGTAGATCAAACACATTTTGCAGGAAATGCACTTTCAATGTTATTGGACTTTAATAAAGAAACAGAAAAGCATACAATTAAAACTACTCTTGAACACATTTCACCAAATACATCTATCAATATCAAATCATATACAGATCTTATTATTCAAGATAGATACGATGCTTTTATTATTTTACCCTCTTCTTTACTTCAAAAAAGAGAATACGATTATTATAGCCTGAATATCAGTAATATTAGTGATTTTGAGGTATTAGAGAAATCTATTGAAAAAGTAATTACAGATACATTGTTATCATTACACAAAATAAGTAAATCAACATTTCAAGATATATCTTCTAAAGTAAAAGTACATACAACTAAGATAAAAACAAATGGAGATATTTCTAAAGGTGATACTCTGACTGAATTTATAGGTATGTATGGTTCTTTACTTATAATTATAATGATGGTTACTTTTTCTGGTCAATTATTAGTGAGAAGTTTATTAGATGAAAAAAGCAATAGAATAATCGAGATACTTCTATCTTCTGTAAGCTCAATTGAACTTATGTATGGCAAGTTGATAGGGCTGGGTTGTTTAGGGCTTTTACAAGGCATTACTTGGTTAGTATTTGGACTTATTGCCTCAGTGATCTCTGGGTTTCAGAGTGATATATTTGCACATATCCCTTTTATATTCATGTATGCGATCCTTGGTTATTTTTATTATGCCTCAATTTTAATAGGAATTGGTTCCACTGCAACTACAGAACAAGAAGCGCAAAATATAACAGGCTTTATAATGATGTTCACCATTATACCATTTTTATTTATGATGGTGATAATGGATAATCCTTCAGGAACAGTAGCTATAGTTTGTAGTTATATTCCTTTCCTTACTCCCTCTATCATGAGCGCCAGAATTGCAATTCAATTCCCAAATATTATCGAAGTTATCATAAGTACAATAACATTAATCCTTTCTATTAGTATCAATGTTATGATATCTGCTAAAATATTTTCCATTGGTATCTTAACATATGGTAAAAGGCTTACTTTTAAAGAAATATGGATTATTGTTCGGTCGAAGGGCTAGCCTTGGGTCTTATTGCAGATTGTGTTTCACCAAAATAAATTCCCAAAGTTAAAGTAAAGTAAGATTTCTCAGCTTCTATTGGATCTCTTCCTATAAAATTGACAATATTATATTTTGCTTCTAAATTACCTGTAAATATTGGTATATGGAAATCTAGTCCCGCACCAAATCCTATTCCAATCCTAGAGATTGTTTCATTCTTTGGAGGCAATGGAAAAGTTTGTTTATTATAGTTCACATCTACAGAATTTATCATATAATTATACGTCATATCACCCATAAAATATAATGATACCAAGCCACGGTTAAATTGATAATGTAATCCTGCACTTAATGGAATAATATTTTGAATTGATGTCATTATCGCTAAAGTGTCTTTATTATCAATTTGATTAACAATTGGTATAATACTCTGAGGAAATCTTGCTATACCAGCCCCACCATTAAACCATACTTTTTCGTCTAATTCAAAACGTAACTTTGCATTTACAATATATCCTGTATTAGGGCCCTCTCTTAATAAAACTCCAAATGCATTTTGTACTTTTAATAAGTCTTCATTATAAATTTGATTCAATTTTTCTGATGGTGTAGCAAGACCAACTTGCAAACCAAATGAACTTTGTGAAAACAATGTATTTTGACATGAAAAAAAGCAAAATACACACAATAATGAAAGTATAATTTGTCTCATAATAAAATTCCTTATTCAAAATAAAATACATGTACAAGTTTAGACGATTCAAAAGTATTAAAGTTTATTTTTGGTAAAAAAATAAAATATACTTAATTTTGAAATCTAATAAGGTTGATCCCGTAGCTCAGTGGTAGAGCATCTGACTTTTAATCCGAGGGCCGTAGGTTCAAGTCCTACCGGGATCACACTTTTTCTCTTTAATGAGAAATAAAAAGAAAAAATCTCTGATAATCATCAGAGATTTTTTCTTTTTATACCAAAGGGCAAGCTACCAATTGATTTTCTTTAGCTATTAGTTCAGGAATAGATATTGAACATGATTCTTGGGCAATTGGACATCTAGTTCTAAAACTGCATCCGCTTGGTTTATTTAATGGATTTGGTATATCACCACTAAGAACAATTCTTTTCTTACCTTTTTGTTTTGGGTCTGGATTAGGTACAGAAGACAATAAAGCTTTGCTATATGGATGTTTAGGATTGAAATAAATATCATCTGCTTCGCCTACTTCTACCATATTTCCTAAATACATAACTCCGATTCTTTTACTAATATGATGAACAACCGATAAATCATGTGCAATAAACAAATATGATATACCAAATTCATCTCTTAAATCTTCCATTAGATTAATTACTTGAGCTTGCACAGATACATCAAGTGCAGAAACAGGTTCATCACAAATAATCAATTCTGGATTAGTTGCCAATGCTCTTGCAATACCAATGCGTTGTCTTTGTCCGCCAGAAAATTCATGAGGAAATCTTGATGAATATTCTGGTTGCAATCCTACTTTTTCTAAAAGCCATAATACTTTATCATTAATTTCAGCAGCTGACATTCCGGAATTATGTATTTCTAAAGGTTCGGATACGATTTGTTTTACAGATAACCGGCTATTTAAAGAAGAATATGGATCCTGAAAAATCATTTGTATTTTTGATCTAAAAGGGATCATTGATTTAGTATTAAGATGTAAAAGATTATGAATCTCTCCATTTTTATCGTGATAAAGTACTTCACCACCTAAATGTACATCTGGAGATACATGTCTTAAAACATTTATAATCGCTCTTCCCACTGTTGTTTTACCACAACCAGATTCACCTACAATTCCTAATGTCTCACCTCGATGCAAAGAGAAACTAACACCATCTACAGCTTTTACTTCTGCAATTTTCTTTTGTATCACTCCACCATAGATAGGAAAATATACTTGGAGATTTTTTACTTCTAATAATAAAGAATTATTCATAAGCTAGTCCATTCTCCATTGTAGTTTCAACGATATGACATCGTACAAAATGTTGTGGCATAATTTCTTTAAGAGGTGGTTCATGATGTGTACATATGTCAATTTTGACAGAACATCTAGTGCAAAACTTACAGCCAGATGGAAAATTCATTATGCTCGGTACATTACCTGGAATTGCCTCTAATCTTTGACCTTTTTGTCCAGGACGGTCTGTATGAGGAATAGAGTGGATTAAACCTTTGGTATAAGGATGTAATGGTTTATCAAAAAGATCTTCTGTAGAAGCTATTTCTTGTATTTTTCCTCCATACATTACTATTACTCGGTCGCATAGTTCAGCTACTACAGATAAATCATGAGTAATTAGTAATATTGCTGCTTCTTTACGTTTTTCTTTAAGGGTAAGCATTAATTCAAGGATTTGCGCTTGAATGGTAACATCTAAAGCTGTTGTAGGTTCATCGGCTATTAATAGTGCAGGATTACAAGCTAGAGCAATTGCAATCATTACCCTTTGGCGCATTCCTCCTGAGAATTGATGTGGGTATTCATCTATTCTTTTTTCAGGGGCTGGTATGCCAACAAGTTCAAGCATATTAATAGCTTTAAGCCTGGCTTCTTGCTGATTTAAACCTTCATGAGCCATTAATACTTCTTCTATTTGCATTCCTACTTTAAGAACTGGATTTAGCGAAGTCATAGGTTCTTGAAATATCATTGCAATTTCTTTACCTCTAACCTTATACAGCTCTTCGTAAGATAGCTCTAGAACATCTTGTCCTTTATATAATACCTTTCCATCTACAATTTTTCCAGGAGGATTTGGTATAAGTTTAAGTAGGGATAATGCAGTTACGGATTTACCAGAACCAGATTCTCCTACTAAGCCAAGAGTTTCTCCTTTATAAATATCAAAGGTTACTCCATCTACAGCTTTAGCATCTTTACCTTCTACTGTAAAGTATGTTTTTAAATTTTGAATTTCGAATAGTTTATCTTTTGTCACTTAGATAGGCCTAATTTGTTAACTGTATATCTAGATATATTATCGTAATCTAGAAAAGGTTTTTGGATCGAATGCTTCTCTAATCGCCTCGCCAATGAATACAATCATAATTAATGTAGTAAACAATGCAAACATAGGTGAAAATACAAGCCACCATTTAGTAATATTTTGCAATCCAGTACTTAGCATTTGCCCCCAACTTGGCGTTGGTGGAGGCAATCCAAAACCTAAAAAGTCTAGGCTCACTAAAGCTGTAAGTCCAGCTACAATAGCAAAAGGAAAATTAGTTACTATTGGCACTAATGAATTCGGCAAAATATGCTTAAACATTATTTTCCAAGTAGGTACACCAATTGAAATAGCAGCTACTACATAATCTTTAGATTTTTCTCGTAAAAATTCAGCTCTTATATATATAGTTATAGGAATCCATGCTGTTAAGGAAAGCAACAAAACAAGTAAAAGAAAATTAGGTTGAACAAATGAGACAACAATAATTATTAAAAAGAGAACTGGTAAAGTGCTCCACATTTCTATAAATCTTTGCAAAATTAGATCTACCCAGCCTCCTTTATATCCAAGCAATCCTCCAATTGGGATTCCAATCAAGTATTCTACAAAAACTAACAGTAATGCAAACGTGATAGACACTTGAAATCCATAAGACATTCTTGCGAATACATCTCTGCCGTTTTCATCGGTTCCTAATATTCTTGTATGGATATTATCTGGCGAAGTTAAGGGCTCTGCAAATGCAAGATTTCCTTCTGTTGTAATGTCTTCAATTGGATTAAAAGGATAAATCGGCATAATTATAAAATTACCACCTTGCTCATTTTGATATTGTACCCTTAATTCTCTATAATGGCAATCACCAGAATTACCTTTTTGTCCTATAGATTCTCCAGATTGAAAAGTGGAAACAACATTGTCTACCAAAGGAACTGAAGCTAATAAAGACTTAAAAGCAGGAAAATAATATTCACCATTATACTTAACAATTAATGCTTTATTGTTTACCAATACTGGCAATAAAAAAGATAAAGCATACAATACACTTAAAAATAACAATGAATAATAGCCACGTTTAATTGTCTTAAACTTTTTCCAACGTCTTTGGCCAATTGTTTGAGGTTTTACAACTTGAATAGTTGAAGCTTTTTCTGACATATATTAACTCTCATCTAAATCTGATACGTGGATCAACTAAAGCAAGAATAATATCTGAGAGCATATTGCCCAACAGATTTACTATTACACCAATTACAGTAAAAGCAAAAACAACAGTATAGTCTCTTGATAATATAGCATAGTATGAAAGCTTACCTATTCCTTCTATATTAAAAGTTGTTTCTATAAAGAAAGACCCAATAAAAGCTATACCTATAATATGTCCTATATTAGAAGCAATTGGAATAATAGAATTTTTCATAGCATGAAGCCAGATGATTCTTTCTTCACGCATACCTTTAGCAAATGCAGTTCGAATATAATCTTGACTAAGATTATCTAGTAAGGAATTTTTCATCATTAGGGTAATGCCAGCAAATGAACTGATTGTCGATGAGATGACGGGTAAGACAAAATGATATGATCTATCTAGTATTTTTTCTATTAAAGTGTATTGTGAATAATCACTGCTTTGAAGTCCACCTAATGGAAATACATCAAAAAATGATCCACCACCTAATAAAACAAGCAATAATAATCCTAAAGCCCATCCTGGTATAGAATAACTTATCAATACAATTGAACTAGAAACAATATCAAAAGTACTTCCATGATGTAATGCTTTTTTGATTCCAAGATAAATACATATAACATATGACAGTACTAATCCAATGACACCGAATTGAAGTGATATTGGTATTCGTGCAGTTATTAAATCTATCACAGGTTCTCTATATTCATATGAATTACCAAAATTTCCTGTTAATATGCCAGATAATTCTGTTCTGAATACCCTTAGTTGTTTGGTTCCAAGAGTATCAAGAACTGCATTTTCTACATACCATATATCTGATACAGATTGTTTTGAAGATTCATCTATTACAGAATATTTTCCATTTTGCTGATTTACGACTACGAATTTTCCTTCTCCTACATTTCTAGGTGTACCCAGAGTAACATTATAACTATCTGTTTCTCTAGGCCATATACCCAGCCATATCATATATCTAATATATACTGGTTTATCAAAACCATAATATCTTTTTAACTCAGCAAGTGCAGTTGGAGGAATTGTAGCAGAACCATTATTAGATGCTGCTGATGATTCGGCTCCGACTCCAAATCCTGAACCCGACTTTAATGCTTGAACTTGTTGCTCATATGGGCCGCCAGGGGCTAGATTTACAACAAAGAATACAATGATTGTACAACCAAAAAAAGTGGGGATTGCAAGTAAAAGTCTTCTTAAGAAATATTGAAACATTTTTTTTCCAGTAAACAAAAACAGGAATTCATAGAACTCCTATTTGATTAACAATTATTTTTTAAGATTTTTCCAATAATATACTTCTCTAATCTTGCTATTTCCTTCGAAGACTTTATTAGATTTTTTTGCTTCTTCGATAGCTAATGCTTTTTCTTTATCATACCACCAACCAGACATAATAGCTAAATCATGACTTCCAATTTGTGATGTTCTTGAAAATACCCATTCTGGTACGCCAAATTTATCCCAATATGCTACTCTAATTCCTTTTGGTGTCCAAGCTAATGCACAATGAACCATACTTGCTTCTACACTATCAATCTTTTGAATGATAGCATATTTATCTTTTTGAGCACATGTAATATCGTATTGCTTAATCAATTCATCAGCATAAGGATTTTTAAATCCTGTTATATTATTATTATCATTTTTACCAGCTAATTCTGATGCAATCGATGTTTTTGGATATGGATCATCTAAACCACCATAATTTGCCCAAGTGATATTAAAATTACGTTCTGCTATGTTTTTAGTAATAGCATTACCATCTTGGAATTTAATTTGAAGATCTATTCCAGCTTGACGTAATGTTTGTTGATATGGCGTTAAGAATTTTTCAAGTGGCTTTGGAATCCCTAATTCTAAACGAAATGGTCTGCCATTTTTCATTAATAAACCATCATTATTTTTAGTGGTATATCCAGCTTCTGCCAATAGTTTTGCAGCTAATTCAGGATTATATTCTATTTCTGGATTTGATATATTCTCATATGGCGTATTTGCATAAAATGAATGTATAGGCACATATTCATTAAATAATAGTTTCGAAATTATTGATGCTCTATCAAATAAATGGAAAAATGCTTTTCTTACTCTAATATCATCAAATGGTGGTTTTCTCATATTAAAAAAGAGACCTGATGATCCTACTGGTCCGTCGGTAAATACTCTATCTCTTTTAATCCAATTATTTTTAATTGCAGGATATGTTGTATCGCCTATCCATTTATCTGTTGTATTGCCAGTAAACCAGAACTTATCTACCTCGCCTTTCTTAAATTTCTCATATTCTAATGTTGGATTATCCTTTGTTACAAAAAATGATATTCTATCAAAATTACCTGCATATTTACTTATTGGATAATCTTTAGCCCAATAGTCATCTCTTCTTGTTAAAGTATAATTTTGTTGCTTCGTAATATCTTTTGCTAAAACAATATATTCACCAGATCCTACTGGAGAATTAAATTGGAATTTATCTAGAAATTCTTTTCCACTAAGCCCTGATATTTCTTTTGCAGATAATACGACTAAACTATTTGAGAATGTTTTGAATGCTCTGCAATCAAATTCTTTTGCTTTTACTTGGACAATATATTTGGACAAAGCAACTGGGGTTTCAAATTTGCTAAATATTTGCTGAATTGAGGGTGAAAGTATTGTTTCATCCATCAACAATTTAAATGTTGCTACAATATCTTCTGATGTAACTGATAATCCTGATGAAAATCTTGCATTTGGGTCTATTCTAAATGTAAATATCAAATTGTCAGGCGATATTTTCCAATGAGTTGCTAATGATGCAGAAGGCTCTTGTTCCATATTTAATGAGCATAATGTTTCATAGCATAATGAGGTCATTTGAAGATTTTCAGAAAAATTTGAATTCTGGCCATAGAAAAATGGTCGGAAACTTAATGGAAATCTACTAATTGTAAATCTAATGTGTCCACCAACAACAGCGCGTGGATCTCCAGAATGCTTAAGGTCAAATTCAGTATTTGTATATGTTGTAAACCCTAAAGATGATGCAATTGCCTCAAAACCATTTCCACCTAAACTATCTGGAACCTTTGGATCTGCACCTGGAGGTGTATCTGTAGTCTTCCATAAGGATAACTGATAGCTTGGTCCGGATTTATCATCTAAAGATACATCTGAACTTTTCTTTTTACATCCTAAAAAAGAAATAGAAATAATTCCTAGGCCAATCAGTATGGTCTTGAGAAAGGAGACATTTTTCATAAAAAACCTAAAATATGATAGTAACTATTATTGATTATACTTGAACGACGCCTGATTTCCATTCAGGTATTGTTGAATTATGAGATGCACATTGTAATGCCCTTGAAATAATTGCTCTTGTATCTCTTGGATCTACAATACCATCAACCCATAATCTTGAAGCTGCATAATAAGGAGATGTTTGCTTATCATATCTTTCTTGAATTTCAGCAAGCAAATCTTTTTTTTCAACTTCAGTAAGACTTTTTCCTTCTTTTTCTAAACTAGCTATTTTTATTGTTAATAATGTTTTTGAAGCTTGAGCTCCTCCCATTACTGCAATTTGAGCTGTTGGATATGCAAAAATAAAACGTGGATCATATGCTTTACCACACATAGCATAATTTCCGGCTCCATAACTATTTCCAATAATAAATGTCAATTTAGGAACCACTGAATTAGCAACAGCATTAACCATTTTTGCTCCATCCTTAATAATTCCTCCTTGTTCTGCTCTTGTACCAACCATAAAGCCAGTAACATCTTGAAAAAATACTAATGGAATTCCCCTTTGATTACAATTCATAATAAATCTTGCTGCTTTATCTGCACTATCAGAATAAATAACTCCTCCAACTTGCATTTCACCTTTTCCTGACTTAGTAACAGCCCGATTATTGGCTACTATTCCTACAGACCACCCGTCTACTTTGGCATAACCACAAATTATTGTTTTTCCATATTCAGATTTATATTCATCAAATTCAGAATTATCAATTATTCTAGCTAAAAATTCTTTTGTATTGTAAGGTTTGCTTCTATCTAATGGGATAATAGACAGGATTTCTTCAGGATTAGACTGTGGCTGGAATGCTTCATCTCTATTAAAAATATTGTGTTTTCCCTTTAATGGTGAAAACTGAGATACTAAAGAGCGAATAAGTGTAAGTGCTTCTTGATCTGAATCAACTTTATAATCTATTACTCCGCTAATAGAGGCATGCATTTGGGCACCTCCTAAGGTTTCAATTTCTGCTTTTTCACCAATTGCTGCTTCTACTAATGCTGGCCCTGCTAAGAATATACTGCCTGTTCCATTTACGATTATTGCTTCATCACTCATAATTGGTAAATATGCGCCACCTGCTACACATGGGCCCATAATAGCAGATATTTGAGGTATTCCTTTTGAAGTTAGAATCGCATTATTTCGAAATTGTCTTCCAAAATGTTCTTTGTCTGGAAATATTTCATCTTGCATTGGTAAGAATACTCCTGCCGAATCCACCAAGTAGATAATAGGAATATGATTTTCTATCGCAATTTCTTGTGCTCGCATATTCTTTTTTGCAGTCATAGGAAACCATGCACCGGCTTTTACAGTAGCATCATTTGCAACTATCATACATTCACGATTATGAATAATTCCTATGCCAGTAACAACTCCTGCTGATGGACAACTACCCTGTTCTTCGTACATTCCATCTGCTGAAAACAAACCTATTTCTAAAAAATATGAATCTTTATCTATCAATGCATCTATTCTTTCTCTGGCTGTTAACTTAGATTTTGCTTTGTGTTTTTCTATTGCTTTGAGTCCGCCACCAAGATACGTTTTTTGTGATTTATCAGTTAATTCTTGCAATAAAGTACTATATGAATCATGATTCCTTTGGGAATTTGCATCATATTGCAATGGGGAACCAATCTTTGATGACATAGTGTATTCGGTAAAAAGTATGTGAAAGTAAATTGAACAAAGACAAATTAAAAAAATGAAAGTATGTAGTCAACTTTAAGATTAAAATTATGTCTATATCATTTATTTTGACAAGTCTGAAGCTATGGTTTGTAATGTTATTTAGTTTTTAACTATCGGTATTATATACTGTTTATGTTGTTTTGATATAATACGTATCCAATATGAAGCTGCTGGCAAAGATTCAATCTGTAGTGATATGTTATTTTGTCCATATTGTATAGAATACATTGAATTAGGTACTGCAATACCAATCGAATTAACAAATTGAATAGTACATTCTTCTAGATTAATAGAACTAGGATAAGAAATATGAACTAATGATTGTGTAGGATTTGGATATACAATAAAGCCACTTTGTAAAGAATAATCATGAACAGATGATATAGATAATGCATCTGATATAGCTGGACATCCTGCCTCATTTGAAACTTTGACTCTGTATCTTCTAATATTTGTAAACTTAGGAAGCTTATATACTTGGAATGTGGCATTTTTAATATCTGTAGAATCTAATTGCCATTGATAATATGGGGCTATAGAAGAAATTAAAGTATCATTTTGAATACTTATAGATGGTTTGTCTGGAGAGATTCCCTCTGTAACAATAATTAAAGTATCGGCCAAACAATTCACTTTGTTTGTTACAATAACAGTATATGTTCCAGATTTATCTACTGTTATTTTTCTGGTAGTATCTCCGGTAGACCATTTATATGATGTAAACATAGAACCTGCATCTAATACTAATGGTTTTTTATCGCAAATAACTGTAGAAATTGCATTAATAGGTAAAACACTGATTACGGGTTTAGGCCTTATATTTTCTGTAACATTAAATGGTCCAGCTCCTGATGGACATCCATCTGAAGTATATACCGTTAAACTATAAATACCTGTTTTTTTAACTATTATTGATGATGTAGTTTCTCCGGTGCTCCACTTGTAATTTTGGAATCCATTTTGTGCTTGTAATAAAACACTATCACCTTGGCAAAATGTAAGATCACCAATAACATTTACTGTGCATGTTAAAGCAGGACAAGACACTAAATCTGCTTTCCATACTCCCCTGCCATATGTTCCAGCAATTAAGCTATTTGTTGCATATTGAATTTCAAGGTCAGTTACAACAACATTAGGCATTCCTTCATTATAAGGAATCCATACTTTAGTTGATGTATCTCGGTAATACACACCCAAATCTGTTCCTGCATATAATCTGTCGGGTGAATTAGGTTGATAAATCAAATTATTCACTGGTATTGAGGGCATACCTGATGATATATTAATCCAACTTTTTGTGGTTGCGCCATCATTAGACTGATACACTTTATTTGGGCCAAAGCCAGATATAGAGCACCATAATATGTCTTGATTATTTGGATGAAATACTACAGAAGTTATTGACCCTGGATCTATTGGAAATAATGCAGGTTTCCACGTTTTACCAGCATCTGTTGTTTTAAAGATGCCATTAAAATTAGAAACAATCATTATATCTGGGTTTGAGGGTGCATAAGAGATAAATATGATAGAAGAAGATTTATTAGGGAATTCACTTGTCTTATCCCAAAATCCACCTGCATCATCAGATCTCCATAAATTACTATATCCTGCAAAGGCCTTGGATGGGTTTCCTGGAACATAGATAATTGGTGTTACCCACTGTCCTGACTCTCCTGTTGTTGATGTAGTGATACTTGATCTAAATGATATACCACCATCAGTAGATCTACCGGAATTACCATTTTGAGAAAAAACCATAATATTATTAGAATTAATTGGATCGATAGCGCAATCCATGCCATCTCCGCCCCAAACAACTCTCCACTTATTTTCACCAACAGATGTTCTTAATGATGTGCCATTATCTTGTGCACCACCAATAATCACATTAGAATCACTTTGAGATATACCAATTTTATAAAACTGCATTATCTCTAATCCATTACTGATATTTCCCCAATTAATACCCTTATTTGTAGTTTGAAAAACTCCGCCATCACAACCAGCAACTAGTGTACTACTATTTACAAAATCTAGATCATGGATATCTGCATGGACATAAGGTTTACCTGAATTTCCAACCCAATATGTATTTATTGCCCAATTATTACCTCCATTAGTAGATCTCCAAATATTGATTCCTCCTACATAAATTATATCTGCATTATCAGGAGAAGCTGCTATACATAGATCATAAAATCCTTGTTGATCCGTATTATCTGTGCCTTGTAGATTTCTACCAATGATATTTGGAGAAGTTGCGCCACCTTCCCAAGTAGTACCACCATCATATGAGCGATAAAATCCACCAAAATCCCAAGAGTTTGATCGTGCAGTAACTGCATAAATTGCTTCTGGATCAGCAGGTGTTACCGCAATTGCAATTCTACCAATAGATCCAGGAATGTCAGATTTCATTTCTGTCCATTTATCTCCTGTATCTGTCGATTTATAAATCTTGCTTCCAGCTGTTGCATACCATACTGCTGAAGAACCCGGTTTAATTTCTAAATCTTTAATATTACCATTAAATTTCAAAGAAAAAGTTTTTCCACCATCTATAGATTTAAATATTCCATTATTACCTGCTGCAATAATAATATCCTTGTTTTCTGGATGAACAATTACCCTTGTTAATACTTTTCCATTACTTTGTTGATAATTTAAACCTGTTTCTTGCCAAGTATTACCGCCATCTGTACTCTTCATTAATCCAATAGAATATGCTAATGGACCAAAATACGAATCACCTCCAAAGCCATCACCTGTTGCTAAATACACAATATTTGGATTGCCATTTTCTGTCGCAATATCGGTTATACCTAAAGATCCTAATTCATCAGTTTTACATTCCCATGTTTTTCCACTATTTGTACTTTTCCAAGCTCCACCACCGGCTGAAGCAGCCCAATAAATTGAGCTTTGTCCAGCAGGAATATGTATACCATTCACCCTTCCTGCACCACCACCAGAAGGTATATCTGTAGGACCCAGATTTCGCCAATTGGGTTTTAGTGCTAAAGTTGATTCACCAGTCTTAGTATATTTTCTTTGTTTTTCTTTTTTATATATGGAATATAAAGTTTGTGGCTGAGGAAATTCTCCTGTTGGCCATACTCTTTGCTTCCAATACCATTCCCATTTTTTAAACTGATAATAGCCACCTTCCTTCTCTTGAGCATCTTCCATTGTTTGTTCAAGAGTTTTAGGTTCATAATTTTTATAGAATGTTTTCTGAATATCAAAAAAGTTAATAGTTTTTTGATCTTCATTAAGCATATGGGAATCTTGTGCTTTTATTGTTATGATGCTAAAAGTTATAGCAATCAATCCAATAATATATTGACGAATTATCATATATATACAGAATTATTGTTTAATAATTGATTGAAAATACTCTTTATTTCCTGTCATAACTTTTACTGTATAAGTACCTGTTAATAAGGATGTTACATCAATACTTTCTTTAACTATTGAATTAGGTATACTGCTTTTAAATTGTGTAATTATGGTTTTACCTAGTATATCAATAATAGCAATTGTATATGTATTAGAATAGCAAGTAAAATGTACATCAAAGGAAGATATTACTGGATTTGGATATATACGTAAATCTAACTGAGATATATCTTCTTGTACACTAAGTGGAGAGAATAAAAATTGATCCGATAATGTATTACAGCCAGATGATAGTGAGGCTCTTACAGTTATCTTTTTACCAATAGAAGATTGAGGCGGAATATATGTTCTTTGTTTGGCCGAAAGAATTGATTTTCCATCTTCATACCATTGATATTGATCTGCAATTACTGAACAGGTTAATGTATTACTATCTCTAATAATAATAGGTTTTGCCGGTGCAGGATTCATGATTGCAGAATAGTCAGATGAAGTATTTGCACAACCTGAAACATTGGTAACACTTACAGTATATTTACCAGGTGTTTTTACATTGATTTTCCTACTAATTTCACCATTAGACCACAAATACGATGTATATGTCTTGCCTAAACCTGTTTCAATACCTGCATCTAATAATACACTGTCGCCGTCACAGAAAGATGTTTTTGAAGCAGTAATAGTTGGGCTAGGTTTTGGATTAACTGTTATGGCAATTGGAGTTGATAAGGAACTACAACCATTATCATCGGAAACACTTAAAGAATATGTTCCAGATGATTTCACTATTATAGACTTAGTAGTTTGTCCATTAGACCATTTATAATTACTATAATTTGCATCTGCTGATATAATAACACTATCTCCAGAGCAAAATGATGTTTGGCCCTTTGCTGTTGCTAATACATTAATAGAATTACATCCTACTAAATTCCCTATCCAAAGTCCTCTGCCAAATGTACCAGCTATTAATCTTTTGAGTGCATAATTAATATCCAAATCTCTTACAACTACATTTGGTAATCCATCACTGTATTCAATCCATTTATTCGTTAATGTATCTGTATAAAATACACCAAGATCATTTCCTATATAGATACGATCGGGAGAATTTTCTTCGTACAAAACAACACTGGTTGGAATTTTAGGAAGTGTACCAGTAATATCTGTCCACTTGGCTCCTGAATTATCAGTTCTAAACACTTTACTATTATCAAAGCCACCAACTGTGACCCATATTTTATTTTCATCTGTAGAAGAAATTGCGATAGATGTAACTGAACCAGCACCAACAGGTAATGGGAAAGTATTCCATGTTTTTCCTGCATCTTTTGTTATATATGAAATAGCATCATTTAAAGCAATGATAACGCTATCATTTGCCTTTGTTACGGCTATTTTACGTATTGTAGAAGAGGCATTAGCAAAGGAAGATATTTTTTGCCAGCTACCGTTAGCTCCATAAGATGAAGAACTCCAAATATTTTGATAACCTGCATACATTTTTGAAGGAACTGATGGACTAAAAACATATGGAGTTACCCAATTGCCATTTTCTTTGGTATAATCTGGATTTATAGAACCATTCCAATCTACTCCCCCATTTGTTGTCCTATTTACATAACCATTTTGGGCAGCTCCATAGCGATATTTAGCATCATTATAATTAATGAGGCATTTCATGCCATCACCACCTAATATTTGAGACCACTGATCATATTGAAAGAAGTTAGTACCATTATCTTGAGCTCCACCAATATAAATAGGTATTTGTGATTGAGAAGTTGATACATGATAGAATTGCATTATTTCTAGGCCATTACTCTTATCATACCATTCTGTTCCATTATTTGTAGATTGAAATACGCCCCCATCACAACCAGTAAATACAGAGTTTGCCAAACCTGGCGAAAAGTCTAAATCATGAATATCAGCATGTACATAAGGTGTACCTTGGTCTCCATACCAATGAGCACTAATATCCCAAGTTGCTCCTCCATCGGTTGATTTCCAGACATTGATTCCTCCAATAATAATCATATTTGGATTTGTAGGAGAACAAGCAATTGCTAAATCATACCAACCTTGGCCTCTATTATCATTACCATCAGCATTACCGCCTAAAATATTTGGTGTAGATGATCTTAAAGACCATGTTTTTCCACCATCTATTGATCTATACACACCGCCATATGCTGTCCCTTTTGCATTATCTGAACATAATGCATACATGTAATCTTGATTTGCTGGACTAATTGCAATAGACATTCTTCCAATATTAGAAGGAATTGCAGTTTTAATTGTATCCCATTTAGTTCCAGCATCTGTACTTCTAAAAATGAGATTATTTTCACAGGCAATTAAAATTGCTGGATTATCAGTACGAATCTCTAAATCTCTAAATCTTATAGATGTTTTTTTTGTCCAAGTACTACCTGCATCAGTTGAAAAATACAAACCATCTGTTGTTGCTGCAAAAAGCCTACCTGCTGTTTTAGGGTGAGCAAGCAATCTATGTATTTGCGTATTCTTATTTGTTGGGAATGATAATCCTGTAGCTTTCCATGAACCACCAGCATCTGTAGATTTCATAATACCAACTGAATATGTATTCCCAAGATTATTATCACCTGTGGCAATATAAACAGTATTAATATTATTGTTTTCAATTGCAATATCAGAAACACCCAAAGATAATAATTCATCACAAGTTGATTTCCATGTAATTCCCATATCTGTACTTTTCCATGCACCTCCAGCTGCTGAACCAGCCCAAATTAAAGCCGGTGAAGATGGATGCATTTGAATAGAGTTAATTCTACCAGCACCTCCGTTTTCAGGAACATCCTTGGGGCCAAGATGCTTCCAGTCAGCAATATCAGCTAAGGTTGATTCTGATTTATTCCTTTGTTGAATTCTTATATATTTTTTATCATTAATTGCCTTAAACAATAGATCTGGAGTTGGAAATGAACCATCTTGTAATACTCTAGTAGACCAAAAGTTTTCCCATCTTTGAAATTGCGTATAACCTTTTGTAAGATGTTCAAATCTTCCTATGCCTTGCAATGTATTGTCAACATTATCTTTAAGGTATAATTCTCTTTGCTTTAGATAATAATCTCTCATTTCATAAAAATTATTACTGCTTTTTCCAATAATAGACTCTATTTGTGCATGTACTATATTCGTATAAGACAGAATTATAATAGCGTATGTACATAATGTTCTTAACATATATTGTTCCTATATATTTATTGTTTAATTATCATTGTTCTATGGATGCTTGTTGTATTAGGTAATGATATATCTATTATATAACTACCTTTTTGTAACATCTGAATATCAATCTGTTCTGTAGGAGATTGTAAATTACGGCTTAAAACAAAAGCGCCTGTTATATCATACATAGTAAATGTAAGTGGAGAAGATAAGAGCATATTCTCCAAATTAACCTGTATAAAACTATTAGAAATCAGTTCGCATGTAATAGGAGTGTCTTGTTGATCTTGTACCGATAAAGCTCTTATTTCAAATGTATCAGATATTATGCTACATCCAAAGTCATTTTCTACTGTAACTATATATCTATTTCCCATAGCATTAGCTGGAATAGTAATTTTATGGGTATTTGCATTATTTAATATAGCACCAATCCTTTTCCATGTAAACTTTTTATACGTGTTTGTTATAAGTAAAGTATCATTCACTCTTTGTATTAAAGGTTTTAACGGCTGCTGTCCTTGAATAACTTCTATTTTTTTAGAAGAATCCACACAAGAATTATGCTCTATATTAACGCTATATATTCCAGCCTTGTTAACTTTTACCTTTCTTGTAGTATCACCTGTAGACCACAAATACTTATCGTAATTTTTTCCTGCAGTATATACCCCAGCATCTAATTCAAGAGAATCACTAATGCTACACAATACAAATTTCGAAGTGCTAGATGTTAATTCCGGAACTTTTCTATTATTGACATTTACTAAAATTGTTTCAGAAGAACCTGGACATCCTTTAGCATTTTTAACATAAACAGTATGCGATCCAGATTGCTTTATTAAAATAGTTTTAGTAGTAGATCCATTGCTCCACAGATATTCTGAATAACCATCTGGAGCTGTTAATAATACCGAGTCACCAGAACAAAAGTTTAATGATCCCTTTGTGGTAAGTGGAACTTGATAACTTTGACAATCTACTAATGGTGCTTCCCAAACAGCTCTTCCATATGTTCCTGCCCTTAGTACGCCGGTTATATTAACAATTTCAAGATTATTAATGATTACTGAAGGTAATCCTATATTATAAGACATCCATGAAGTTAATGTGCTATCTCGATAATAGACTCCGATATCAGTACCAACATATATTCTATTTGAAGTATTTTTTTGAAAAACTGCTGTTTTAGTAGATACTTCAGGTAGCCCAGTTGAATAATTTTCCCAGTTTATACCTAAATCCTTAGTTATGAATACTTGTCTATTTGGTGTAATTCCACTTAAAGTGATAATCGCATAGTTTGGATTTGTAGGATGGAATACAAAATCTCTAATAGAACCCGAAGTAATTCCATTAGGAAAACTAAGTGTTACCCAAGATTTACCTGAATCTTTAGATAATCTACATGTTGATGAATTCCCAATTACTATGATAGATGTATCAACTGGAGAAATTGATATAAAATTTAATGATCCTGAATTATTAGCGAAATCTGATACCTGTTTCCACGTATTTGGTTTTCCATAATTATATGAAACCCAGAGATTTGCAAAACCTGCATACATAATAGATGGATTTAAAGGATTGAAAATAAATGGGGTTACCCAATTACCATTTTCGCCGGTAACATTTTTGTTAATTGCATCATTAAATGATGTACCACCATTTGTGGATACATGAATGCTTCCATAATAGATAGAACCATATACATAATTAGGATCATCTGGATTGATTAAACAATTCATTCCATCACCACCCAATACTTGTTGCCAATCCTTATTCAAACCTAAATTCGTTCCATTATCTTGAGCGCCCCCGATGATCATGGTTGGATCTGTTTGAGAATTAGCAACATGATAGAATTGCATAATATTAAGATTTGATGAAAGATCTGTCCAAGAAGTACCATTATTTGTTGTTTTGAATATTCCACCATCTGTTGCTGCATATAATGTTGCACCTAATGTTGGTTCAAAATCCAAATCATGAATATCTGCATGTACATATGGTGAATTTTTATCGCCATACCAATGGGCAGAAATTCTCCATGTTTTCCCGGCATCTGTTGATTTCCATATATTAATTCCACCCACAAATACAATATTTGGATTAGTTGGCGAAACAGCTAAAGCTAAATCATATGTACCCTGACCGCCATTATCTTGTCCATCATAATTATACCCTAAAATATTGGGTTTCAAAGAAGAAGTATTTGCAACCCATGTTTGCCCAGAATTTGTAGATTGATAAAAACCACCAAAAGAATTACCACTGCTAATCAAGGCATAAACATTATTTACAGAAGAATTAGTAACTGCTATAGAAATTCTGGATGTAGTACTTGGAAATGTTGTATTTGAATTTATTGTCCACTTTTCTCCGCCATCAGTAGATATGTAAAAGGAATTTTGGGTGACACCATACATAGTTAAAGGAGTAGCAGGTTTAAATTCTATATCTCTAAAATTACCTGCTTGCTTAACTGTCCAAGTTTTACCAGCATCAATTGATTTATATATACCATTATTAGATGCTGCATATAATATATCGCTGCTGGAAGGGTGAATTAATATCTTGCTAATTAGTCTTGTAGAACTTGTTTTAAATGTTAAGCCAGTGATATTCCATGTTGCTCCGGCATCTGTTGACTTAAATATACCAGCAGAAAAAGTATTTTGACCATCAGCATCACCCGTAGCAGCATAAATTGTATTTGATTTATAATCATATGCAATATCAGATATACCAAGAGAAGGTAACTTATCGGTAGTAGTTTGCCAAAGTGTTCCACCATTAATAGTTTTCCAAATACCACCGCAAGCAGCACCTGTCCATAATTGAGAATTATTAGAACCTATAGGAGTAATACAATTGGTTCTGCCTGCTCCTCCACCTTTTGGAACTACAGGAGATCCAACATATTTCCAAGTATTTGCTAAAACAGTTTCGGGATATTTATAATTGATAACCTGTTCACTTTTATTCTTTATATCATTCTGTTCAACCAGATGCAATGGATTTGGAAATGTACCTTTTAATGGATCAACTCTATCTTTCCAAAAATATTCCCAACGTTTAAACTGAAGAAAAAGCTCGGCATCAGGACTTTCTTTTTCATCTTCACTAAGCTTTCTACTTTTAAAAGCTTGTTCATAATATTTATATTTTTGTTTAGTGAATTTTTTGATGAAATTCGATTGAATTGAATAGAAATTAGATTCTGGTTGAGCAGATTCTTGACTTAATATTGGATAAATATTAAGTACACACAAAACTGAGCATAGAATATATATGTTCATAGAAAACGAAATAATTATGAAATAAAATTAGATTCTAACTGGTAGAATAACTACCGGTATACTTTCTAAATATAGGCGCCTTTGCACGGCAAATACAGTATAATTATGTAACCATTTAGAGAAAATTGACTCCTCTGGGAAGACAACTTGTCCACCAAAAACTATAGACTGAGGATATTTCTCAGAAATTATTTTAGATAAATCAGCAACTGTAGAAACAACATCAGTACCGACTTCAGTAAATGCTTCTGCATAAAAACCATTATTCATCATAAAATTAACATACTTTTTTGCTTCAGAGTCGATATACATTTTTAGGTTTTCAACTTCTTCACTACCTTTAAAATTACCTGCATCAACTACACCAACTTGAACAAAAACAAAGTTTTTAAATACACCTTCAAATGTTCTCATTACTGTAAATAGAGTATGCAAACCTAAACCTGAAAATCCATTAACAAGAAAAACAGCAGTTTTTCCTTTACTACTTACAATTGGAATATTATTAGAATCAGGATCGGCGATTGATTTGTCGTCAATTGCTGTAAGTACTAAATCATCTAAGCGTCGTAAAAGTTTCGATGTTTCATTATAATGCCTTCTAAAAGATAATACTAAGAGAACCAAACTTCCCGTCATAATAAGAGTTATCCAACCACCTTCAGTAAATTTGATAATGACAACAGCAATAAGGATAAATGCTGATAACACTAATCCTAATCCATTAATTGCAATTTTACGTTTCCAGTATTTAAATGTGGTTTTAACTTGTAACCAATGTCTAACCATTCCTAATTGTGACAATGTAAATGTTATAAACACATTGATTGAATATAATACAACTAATAAATGAACAGATCCACCGGATAACAACATGATTATTCCAGCGGTAATTCCCACTAATAATACTCCATTTTGCGAAACTAATCTATCGCTAAGCATTGCAAAACGTGTTGGAAACCATCTGTCTAGAGCCATATTAGAAAGTATTTGTGGCCCACCTAAAAAACCAGCCTGAGCGGCTACAAATAATAGGACAGCTTCACTAAATAATACTATAAATAATACTGTACTGGATAATTCGCTCCCCAAATTCATTGTTAATTTATCAAATAGCACAGCATTTAATGTTTTACCTTCAACATGTTGAACATTGAATAAAGCATATGCTATCATTAATCCTACAGCTACAAAAGCTAAAGATACAGCCATATATTTCATTGTAGTTTTTGCTGTCTCAACTCTTGGTTCACGTAGAATAGGCATTGCATTACTTACAGCTTCTATACCTGTATATGTACCTGCACCCATGCTATATGCTCTTAATAAAAGGACAATTGTTCCCCACCAACCTAATTGTGATGTTGCAGAACCTAATTGATCTGCTGTTTTTTGAGCTACATCTGGTAATTCGAAAAGATGTGTGCCAAATACATAAAATATTGCGGCAACATGTGTAATTACAAATATTATAAATATTGGTAATAAAAATGTTACTGATTCCTTAATTCCACGTAGATTGAGAATAATCAATAAAGCTGTCCCCATTATACCAGCAATTAATTTATATCCATGATAGTCTAAAGGTAAATAACTGAATAAAGCATCTACACCGCTAGCAATAGATATTGTAATAGTTAATACATAATCTATTAATAATGCACAACCTGCTACCATGCCAATTTCAGGAGATAATAATTTACTAGCCACTAAATATCCACCGCCGCCAGATGGAAATAATTCTATAATCTGAGAATAGCTTGCACTAATTACCATAATAGTAATAGCTGTTCCTATAGCAATAAATATCGATAAATATGGATATTCCCCTAATGCCCTAAAAGCTTCTTCTGGGCCATAGCAAGACGATGATAATCCGTCTGCTCCTAAACCAACCCAAGCAAAAAATGCAACTAGAGTTAATTTATGAAACATTGAAGTATCTTTTAGATTTTTACCTTCGCCTATAAAAACTTTCTTTAAAGTAGTAACTAGTTTAGACATATTAACATTTGATTAGTAGAAGATTCATTATTAATTTCTTGGATTATTTTCACCCAAAATACCAAAAGGAATTGGAGATTTTAGACCATATTTTTCAACTGAATGTTTTTGTATATGTTCAATAGCTTCTTGGATAGAATCAGTAAATTTTATAAGTGATAAATCTTCTTTATCTATAGCGCCTTCATCTGCCATGGTATTAAGCATAATATCAAGACTTGCATAATATTGTGTACCTAAAACTACAATAGGAAAATCTTTTATTTTTTTTGTTTGAATTAAAGTTAAAGCTTCAAATAGTTCATCCATGGTTCCAACACCTCCAGGCAATACAATAAAACCATAAGAATATTTAAACAACAAAAACTTTCGAACAAAGAAATACTTAAACGTGGCAAATGAATGCATAAATACATTAGGATATTGTTCGAAAGGAAGCAATATTTTAGCACCTACAGATAATCCACCATGTTGAAAAGCACCTTTATTTGCAGCTTCCATTATTCCGGGTCCTCCGCCAGTCATGACAGTAAACCCTAATTCTGCTAACTTTTTTCCTACTTCAACACCTATTTCATAATAAGGATGATCTTCTCTAAATCTAGCAGATCCAAACACTGTAATACAAGGCCCTACAAAGTGAAGAATCCTAAATCCTAGAATAAATTCTTTGCAAATAGAGAATGTAAATAGAAGTTCTTTAAGTCTAGATTTTGGGCCTTCTAAAAAAAATAGTTCTTCTTTAGAGGAAGGTACTTGTAATTTATGTTTCATAGGTTTCAAAACTCGATACATGAATTTAAAACAAATTTACTAAGAATATAATCCACGATACTCAAAATCTTCAGTTTTTATCCTTTAGATTGAATAGAATACACTATTACATTATCTTTGTCAATCAAATACTATACTTATTTATAGGATATATATCAATGAGACATTTTCATAATTATATTAGTGGAGTCTTTACTTCTTCTAATTCTTCCGAAACTTTCGCCAATACCAATCCTGCAGATAGAGATGATTGTATCGGTATATTTCCAGATTCAAATGTTATAGATATTAATAACGCTGTACATGCTGCTACATTAGCTTTTAATTCTTGGAGTAAATTACCTGCACCAAAACGAGGCGATATTCTACGAAAAGCTGGAGATATTTTTACAAGAAGAAAAGATGAACTTGCTACAATAATGACAAGAGAAATGGGAAAACCTATCTTTGAAACTCTAGGAGATATCCAAGAAGCAATAGATACAGCATATTATGCTGCAACTGAAACAAGAAGATTATTTGGTTATACAGCTCCAAGTGAGATGCCTAATAAGATGAATATGTCTTTTAGAATGCCAATTGGTGTTTGTGGAATTATAACTGCTTGGAATTTTCCAATTGCTGTTCCATCTTGGAAAATACTTCCTGCTTTAGCTTGTGGCAATACTGTTGTTTTTAAACCTTCTGAAGATTCACCACATTCTGCACATATTTTTGCCGAAATACTTGAAGAAGCTGGATTACCTACTGGTGTTTTTAATGTAGTATATGGAAAAGGTTTAACAGGGTCTTTGTTGGTAGATCATCCAGACATAAGTGTTATTGGATTTACTGGTTCAACAGCTACAGGTACTGCTATTGCCTCTAAATGCGGTGCATTAAATAAAAAATGTTCATTAGAAATGGGTGGGAAAAATGCTCAAATTGTAATGAATGATGCAAATATGGAATTAGCTTTAGAAGGAGTTTTGTGGGGAGCATTTGGAACCGCAGGGCAACGTTGTACAGCAACTTCAAGATTGATTTTACATAAGGATATCTATGATGATTTTATTAATAAATTAATTACAAAAGCTACATCAATCAGAATTGGAAATGGATTACATGAGAATACACAAATGGGACCTGTAATCAATCATAAGCAATTAGAAAAGATTCAAGAGTATGTTCGTATTGGAAGGGCAGAAGGAGCTATTTGTGTCCTTGGTGGCGATATAGAAGACAAGAATGAATGTGCAAAAGGATATTTTTTCAAACCAACTATTTTTATTGATGTATTACCAAATATGAGAATATTTAAAGAAGAAATATTTGGACCTGTCTTATCTGTCACAAAAGCTGATTCATTACAACATGCAATTGACTTGGCTAATGATTGCAATTATGGTTTATCTTCATCGTTATTTACTGGAAGTGTAGATGCTGCTTTCCAGGCGATTAGAGATATACAGGCTGGGATTACTTATATAAATGCTCCCACAATTGGTGCCGAAGCTCATATGCCATTTGGAGGCATTAAAGGAACTGGGAATGGACATCGTGAAGGTGGTTGGACAGCATTTGATATTTTCACAGAGTGGAAAACAGTATATGTAGATTATTCTGGAAGTCTTCAAAAAGCTCAAATTGATAATTATTAATATATGTCTGTAAGTTTTACATACTGTTATTTGTCTTAACACTATTGCACAAGAGTATCATTATGCCTGTTGGCAATAAGAATCAAGCTAAAAATGAATCCCCTAAAAGAACAGAACAACACATTTCAATTGAGATCGTTGAACTATTCGATCTTTTCTTAAAAGGAGATGATAATGCAGCTTTACTATTATTCAACACATTTAATAAAAGAATTTATCTTTATTGTGCAAAGATTGTTTCTAATACTTACATAGCTGAAGATATTACTCAAGAAGTTTGGGAAAGGATTATAAAATTACGGTTTCAAGAAGGTACCAATATTTTAAACCCTACAGGTTTTATCTTTACTATAGCTAGAAACCTATGTTTAAATCATATTAAATTACAAAAGCACGTTATTTCACTTGATTCCTTAGATGACTTTCGATTACCCTCTGTACATCAAGCAGGTAGTACCTCGGTAGAAGAACTTGTTAATACTTCCTTGAATGCATTAAAATTTGAAGATCGGGAATTACTTGTTTTGCATATGTATTGTGGATACAGATTTGATGAGATTGCAGAAATGCTTAAGATATCTCCAAATGCTGTTTGGACAAGAGCTTCTAGAGCCAGAGCGCAGCTTAGAGAAATTATTTCTAGATATCAAAGAAATGATAAAATTATATAAACTTCTACATTTTGGACTAGCTAATGGATATATCACCACATATTGAAATTGATAGGTTTACATCTGGCTTAATGTCACCAGAAGAATGTTCGCAATTTCTTTCTAGAGTAGAGACTGATTCTCATTTGAAAGAATTATTTGATGCAGATTCATTGTTAACTTCTACAATTGAACATCAAATGAAAACACTATTAACGCATAATCTAGCTTATTCTTCAATTATCTTTACAGAATCTTTATTAGTTGCACCTACCATTTCTGGAGGCTCTTATGCTTTAATTTCATCTATAAAAGGTAGTACAATAGTAAACACGGTTCTTATTTGTTCAATTGTTGGTTTATTTTCATATTTGATTATTCATAATACATCAAAAGATAACAGTACTCAAAATAATCAACACCTTTCTACGACTAATCAAAATCCATTGATACATACTTTACAAGCTCCTAAGTATATCGAATCATATTATACTCCTACTGAAACAGCTAAAGGTAAAATATGTAAATCTTACAAAACAATTTCAAAAGGATCTATTGTTAAAACAATAGACCAACCAACTTTTAAAACAGTAATACTAGAAAATTCTCATTCCAGATTTAGAAAAAAAATAGATATTCCTAATTAATTTTTTGCATAAAATATGTAGACCATTATTATGAACAATAATGGTTTTTTTATGTATGAACTTATATAAAAGTTCTATTTTTGTAATTTAGCAGTTATTATTATTTACTTTCTCTTAAAATGATATGCCTTTCAGATCTACAAAAAAATACTTACAATATAAATTTGACACATTGATGTCTAAGGGAGTCATATCTCTAATTTCTGGCTTATTTTTTATATCTGTAATCTTTGTTTTTATCATTGCAATTATTGGTGCATTATTAGGTATTAATAATAGCGAGACAACAACAATTAGTTTTTGGGATTTAGTGTGGTCTACAGTCTTACATTCTCTTGATGGAGGTGTTATAAGCGCTAATAAAGGCAATTGGATGTTTATGACATTGATGTTTATAGCTACACTTGGTGGGATGGTATTGATATCAATACTCATTGGTGTATTAAATAGTGGTATTGCAAAGCAATTAGAAAACTTAAGGAAAGGTCGTTCATTAGTAATAGAAAAAGATCATACTGTCATTTTAGGATGGTCACCTCAAATATTTTACATTATAAGTGAACTTATTACTGCTAATAGAGGGAAGAAAAATGCTTGTATTTCTATTTTAGCTGAAAAAGATAAAGTTGAAATGGAAGATGAAATATTCATGAAGATTGAAGACTTTTCAAATACAAAGATTGTATGTAGAACTGGTAATCCTATAGATTTAACTGATTTAGAAATCATCAATCCACATACTGCTAAATCTATCATTATTTTATCACCAGATACAAGTGATGATCCTGATTCACTTATGATAAAAATGATTTTGGCCATAACCAATAATCCACAAAGAAGACCTGACAAATATCATATTGTTGCAGAAATAAGAGATCCAAAAAATATAGAAGTTGCTAGGCTAGTGGGTAAGAATGAAGTATCATTTATTTTGATGGAAGATGTTCTTTCTAAAATCATAGCTCAAACTTGTAGACAATCAGGATTATCAGTTGTATTTCTAGAACTTCTAGATTTCAAAAGAAATAAGATTAACTTTTTAGAGGAAAATTCTTTAGTAGGCAAACAATTTCATCGTGCATTATTTGCCTACAATGAAGCAACACCAATTGGTATTAGATATTCAAATGGAACAATACAATTAAATCCTCCTGGTAGTAGAGTGATCGAACGTGGAGATAAAATTATAGCAGTTGCCGAAGATGGGTCAAAAATTCATTCTACAGCAAATCCTGATTTAAATATAGATGGAACTGCTGTTATACTAACAGATATTATAAATAGAAAGCCTGAGAACACACTTATACTTGGTTGGAATAGACAAGCCAAAACAATTATTTCAGAACTAGATCATTATGTAATTCCAGGATCAAAAGTTAATGCAGTTTCAGAACATAATGATATTGAACATGATCTGATTGATTTATCTAAATCATTAAAAAATATTGAGTTACAATATACATTTGGCGATACAAGTAATAGAAGAGTTTTAGATAGCTTAAATTGTAAGCAATATGATCATATTATCATTTTAAGTTATTCTCAAATCCTTGGTATTCAAGAAGCTGATGCCCGAACAATATTTACATTATTACATTTAAGAGACATTGCTGAAAAAGCAGGACATCCATTCTCTATCGTCAGTCAAATGCTCGATGTTAGAAATCGTGAACTTGTTAATGTAACTAGCGCTGATGATTTTGTAGTTAGTGATAAATTAAATAGCTTAATGCTATCTCAAGTTTCTGAAGAAAAAGATCTTGCATTAGTTTTTGAAGATTTATTTAAGTCTGAAGGTTCAGAAATATATTTAAAGCCTGCTTCTGAGTATGTTGAGTTAAGAAAACCAATAAATTTTTATACTATTGTAGAAGCTGCTAAAAGAAGGAATGAAATTGCTATTGGTTGTAGAATGTTATCAAGATATGATGAAGATGCTATTGAGCAAGGTGTGATTGTAAACCCTGATAAGTTTAAACTATTTACATTTTTTGAAGAAGATAAAATTATCGTTCTTGCAGAGAATGATTGGTAATTAAAGAAGACAACACAGCCATCCTTATAGCCAGGCCATTATTAACTTGTTCTCGAATTAGTATTCGTTTATTGTTCATTATCCCCTCTTGAATTTCCATTCCATAATTTGCAGGGCCTGGATGTAATATTATTACATCTGAATACCGTTCAAGCATAGAATAAGTTAAACCAAAATGCCTAGAATATTCATTCATATTCACAAGTGATAGATCTTGCATTCTTTCTTTTTGAACTCTCAACATACTTACAATATCTGTCCATTCTAAAGCATCTGACAGCCTAGAAAAATATCGTACATTCCAATGTTTGATATTTCTAGGAATTAATATTCCTGGAGCACAAATTCCTACCTCTATACCTAATTTTTGAAAAAGTTGAATTGTAGATCTTGCAACTCTACTATGTAATATATCTCCTACAATTGTAACCTTCTTCCCTTGTAAGTTTCCATAATGCCTATATAAAGTGAATGCATCCAATAATGCTTGTGTAGGATGCTGATTCTGCCCATCACCAGCATTAATAACATGTCCTTTAACATTATTACAAATTAAATCGGCTGCACCGCTACAAGGATGACGTACAATCCACATGTCGATATGCATTTGATCAATTGTCTGAATAGTATCGATTAAAGACTCACCTTTTGAAACACTACTACCATTTGATTGGAATACAATGGTATGTGCACCTAGTCTCTTACAAGCGATTTCAAAGGATATTCTTGTTCTTGTAGAGGACTCAAAAAAGGCAAGGACTACAGTTTTACCGTTTAAAACTTTTTCTATAGAACCTGTATTAAGTGTCTTAAATAAATTAGCTTGATTAAATAATTGATAAATATCAGATATTATTAAATCGTTAACCGAAAGTAAATGTGGATTCATACTATAACTTGTAAAAAAAAACCGCTCAAAAGAACGGTTTTTTAAATTCACTAAAAATAAAATATTATTTATTTTTTCTTAGTTGCTTTTGATCCTTTTCCAGCATTAACTACTTCTTTTAAGGATTTACCGGCAGAAAATTTAGGAACTGTACGAGCAGGAATAGTTAATGCTTCACCTGTTCTAGGGTTTTTTCCAGAACGTGAAGCACGATTACTTGTACCGAAAGTACCAAAACCTAAAAGGGCCACACTTTCACCAGCGCCTAATTGCTCTGATATAGAAGCAAATACACTGCTGACAGCTTTTTCTGCAGCTACTTTAGTTAATCCAGATTTCTCAGCAACTGATGCAATGAGTTCTTGTTTATTCATCTAATTTTTCCTTAAACACAATATGCTATAACGAATTACAAATGCAATTTAGCAAAATAAATATGAACAAGACAAGTACTATTTTCATTAAATCAAATAAAATTGAATATTTAGCTTGTTTTATTAACTTTTTACGATAAATACTTGAATATTGGTATAAATACTGACATCCATAATAGCAAATACATAATCATTATAGTATAAAGTGCAGCCACAATATCATCAGCAAATACCCAAATGCTACCTTTTCGAGAATTAAGCCAAGAAATAGGAAATGGTTTTGCTATATCAAATAGTCTGAAAAATATCAAAGCAATTACATTCCAGATCCATGTCTTTGGAAATATTGGAACAGATAGAATTAACCACATACCTACAACTTCATCTATTACAATCTTAGAAGCATCGTTTCCCCAGTGATCTTCTAAATATGGTACACTCCACAAACCTAATATACATGCTATGATTGTCATGATGATTATTACATATGATGGTGCATTAAATATTACAATTAATAATGCCAAAGTTGAAGCTATTGTACCAGGAGCGATACTGCTATAGCCAGCACCAATAAATGATCCTACTCCTATCTTTGTTATCGCAATCCAATCACTTTTTATTAGAGATTTTATTAGTATACTATTTTGAATAAAATATTCAACAGATGTATACATTGTAAGTATAGTTATACCTAACATTGCTAAGTAAATAGAGTATTCTATAGTACTTTTATGATCAATAATAATTATTAACATAGAAGAATTATTTAGAATGATAAGATATATCAATACAATTAATATATACACCATTTGAACGAAGGTTTTTGTTTTTGCAGCTTTTGATGTAATAATAGGAGTGCCTAATGTATCGGCATATAATCGTAATAAGGTAGTTATGATGTCTCTTGTTGTTATTATGACTATCATCCAAAGTGGAATAATATTCATACTTACAAATGCAAAAAAAGCTGCACTTGTTAACACTTTATCTGCTAATGGATCGAAAAATGAACCAAAATCTGATACTTCTTTTCTTAATCGAGCTAACATCCCATCAAAATAATCAGATAAAGCTCCGATAGTAAATATTACACATGCAATATTTATAGACTTTACATCATTATTTGTAAGTAAGACATAAAAAATAGGTGCAATAATAATTCTACTAAAACTTATAATATTTGGTAGAGAATAATTCATAATATTTGGATGCTTTTAATCACTAAAGAAGTAAGTTACAGCAATTATTTAAGTTAATAAGTGTAAAATCAATAATAGAAGAGTTGTATGAATAAAGCTGAACTAGCTAAAAGTATTTTTAATACTTCATATTTAACCGGTGAATTTTTATTGCGATCAGGTAAAATCAGTAATGAATATTTTGATAAATACTTATTTGAATCAAATCCTTTATTACTGAAGCATATTTCAAGATATATGGTTGAGCTTTTACCAAATGGTACAGAAATATTAGCTGGTTTAGAAATGGGAGGAATTCCAATTGCTACCGCAATCTCTTTAGATTGTGGATTACCAGTAACATTTATAAGGAAAAAGGCAAAAGATTATGGAACATGTAAAGTTAATGAAGGTCCTTCAATGGAAGGGAAAAATATAGTTATTATTGAAGATGTCATTACAAGTGGTGGGCAAGTTATTTTAAGTGCACAAGACATAAGAAAAACTGGTGCAAATATATTGTGTACAATTTGTGTAATTAATCGTCAACAAGGTGGCTTGGAAGCTTTAGAACAAGCTGGAATCCCATTAATATCATTATTTACAATGGATGAATTAAAATCAGCAAGATAGATCACTTTATATCCATTCATCAAATGATGAAATAGCTGAAAAGTCCTGATATGGAGCATATTTTCTCAGTATATTTAATAATGCACTCATATCTTTTGGCATATCCGCTTCAAACCTAATTGGTAGATTTGTTCCTGGATGTATAAATTCTAATGCAAAAGCATGCAAAGGAACTCTTGACATTATGGGTTTCTCTTCTGTGTTCTTAGCTAATTTAAATTTTCTTTTAATTGTAGATAAGTAAAACTCACCAATACTACCATAATCTTTATCTACAAGCATTGGATGTCCAATTGCCGCTAAATGGACCCTAATTTGATGCTGACGTCCTGTTCTTGGCCTACACTCCATAAGTGATGCTACTCTAAACCTTTCTTTCAATAATACTTTTGTGAACGACTCTTTTCCTCTAGCAGATGGTTTCATTAATCCTTTCTTTACAGTGTCAGGTGCTAATGGAATATCAATTTCCAATGATTCCTTCTCGAATATTCCCCTCACAATAGCATAATATATTTTTTCTACAGTATGTTGTTCAAATTGCATACTTATATGTCTGTGTGCATCTGCATTTTTTGCGAATACTAAAATTCCCGATGTATCCCTATCTAGTCTATGCAATGTAAATACTTCTTCAAATTGATTTTGTAAGAATCTTTTTACATTTGGTGCATTATGTTCGAATCTATCAGGAATACTTAACATTCCAGATGGTTTATTGACAATGATTATGTCATTGTCATGATATATTATAGTAGGTTTCATAGTAACTTAATTTTTTAATTCCCAATCTTGGCCTTCACATGGCAATGAATTATTACTGATATGCTCGTCATAAAGGATACACATTTGTCCAGTATTATCAAAATGCTTACAACTACCACACATAGTAGATTCTGCTAAATTTTCAATTCTATCATTAAAAATAGAATATTGTCTAAAAGAAGGATAAATAACAAAGAGCATTATTGCTATTGCAATAAAAATCCAATATTGTTGAAACATCCATTCATCAATAATCCACCATGTAATTATCATTATAAGGGCTAATCTAAGCATTGCTCCTAAAACAATACTTCCTGTTGTTATCAATGGGATTGGATTATCATTGTTGTCTTTACCAGTATTTGTAAATCTATGTAAGAATGTATCAATTAATCGATCTATCATAATATCTCCTTTTTAAAGTATGACGAATTACAATGAATAACATTATCAGCATGGTTATTCATGATAAATTCTATTTTTCCATGTAGAACCTTTGTTAAATAATCGTTCAAACATTGATATACAGCCAATATAAATAATTGAACAGGCAGTTAAAGGATACAAAAAGATCATATATTTTTTAAAAAGGAAAAGCTGGCCTACAATATATTGTATGAATAACATTATCAAGATATGTAGAATGATGATTATTGAAAGAATATGTAACGATTGATTATAAATAATAAAAGGTAGTAAAATGAATGGAAATATATAAGCAATATATAAATGGAAAAGGAAGAAAATCATAATTCCATAATTATAATCAAACCCTGCAAAAATGTTTTTGGAGAAACCTTGAATAATTTCACTAGCATTATTATACATCCTACAAGATAATATTGAAGATCCATTTTTTAAGCTGATTGTGCCTCCAGCACTCTTTATCTTTTTACCTAATTGTATATCTTCTACAATCATTTGTTTTACTGTATCATGACCTTTTATTGAGTCGTATATTGACCTTTTAAACATCATAAACTGTCCATTCATAGCTGTAAAAGCAGGATTTGGACTGAATTGTATAGCTTTTATAGAAATATAAGCTGTATATAAAGTAAGCATCATAGGAATAATTATCTTTTCTACATATGTATTCATTATTTGATTAGGTACAAGAGATAGAAGGTCTATGTCTTCTTTAATGATTATTTCTGTTGCTGTTAATAAACATGAAGATTCATGAATTGTATCTGCATCAGTAAATATTAGATATTCACCTTTTGCAAGTGTACTTAATTGATGACAAGCATAATTTTTACCCTTCCAATCTTTAGGTAGGGGTTTTCCTTGTACTACTTTTAATTTTTCAGGATATTTCAAGCATAATGATTCAAGAATATTCAATGTTTCATCAGTAGAATTATCATCAAGTACAATAATCTCATATGTTGGATACTGTTGATTAATTAATGATTCTATACATTGCTTAATAACTTTTTCTTCATTTCTAGCAGGAATAAGAACACTGATAAATGGTAAATCTTTAATTGTTGAATTTGATATTGGTTGGATGGGTTTAAATGCAAAACGATTTTTTATTGTTACTATTAATAATATCAATAAAATGAATAAAGAAGCTATAATTACAGGTAATATTTGAATCATGTGTTATTATAAAAAAATCCTTTCCGAATACTATAATAAGGAAAGGATTTACATTGGAAGGAAGTTTTTAAGAATTTAAAACTTGAAGAAATTCTCTATTGTTTTTTGTTCCATCTAATTTATCTTGAAGTAAATCCATAGCTTCAAGACTTGTCAGATCACTCAATACTTTTCGTAGAATCCATATCCTAGCTAGCTCTTCTTGAGTCATCAATAATTCGTCATGTCTTGTACTAGATCTATTGACATCTATTGCTGGGAATATTCTTCTTTCAGCTAATTTTCTATCTAATACTAATTCCATATTTCCTGTACCTTTGAATTCTTCAAAGATAACTTCATCCATTCTGCTACCTGTATCAATTAAAGCTGTTGCAATAATAGTTAATGATCCACCTTCTTCAATATTCCTAGCTGCACCAAAAAATCTTTTAGGTTTATGTAATGCATTTGCATCAACTCCGCCAGATAATATTTTTCCAGAATGAGGAATAACTGTATTATGTGCTCTTGCTAATCTTGTAATAGAATCCAATAGAATAACAACATCTTGCTTGGCTTCTACCAATCTTTTAGCTTTTTCTAAAACCATATCTGCAACTTGTACATGTCTTTCTGGTGGTTCATCAAATGTAGAAGATATTACTTCTGCTCGTACAGATCTTTGCATATCGGTTACTTCTTCAGGTCTTTCATCAATTAACAAAACAATCAGTTTCACTTCTGGATGATTTCTTGCAATAGAATTAGCTACTTTTTGTAAAAGTACCGTTTTTCCAGATTTAGGAGGAGATACAATTAATCCACGTTGACCTTTACCAATTGGTGATAATAAATCAATGATACGCATGGAGTATTCATTAGGTACTGTCTCTAAGTTTAATCTTCTATCTGGATATAATGGTGTTAAATTGTCAAATATTGTTCTATCTCTCATTACATCTGGAGAAACAAAATTAACTGACTCTACTTTTAATAATGCAAAAAAACGTTCGCCTTCTTTCGGTGGTCTTACATGGCCTCTAACCGTATCACCAGTTCTTAAACCAAACTTTTTAATCTGAGAAGGTGAAACATATATATCATCAGGAGATGGCAAATAATTGTAATCAGATGCTCTTAAAAATCCATATCCATCACCCAAAACCTCTAAAACGCCTTCACTAATAGTTCCTTCAGATGCCTGATCTTTAGACTGTTTTTGTGCTTGAACTTCAATTATTTTAAAGATTAACTCTTGCTTTCTAAGATCACTATATTCTTCAATTCCTAATGATTTAGCAATTCGAGTTAATTCAACAATTTTCTTTGACTTTAATTCTGTAATGTCAATCACACCAGCTGAAGAAGTAGATGTAACCGTATCTACAGAACTTTGTGGTTTGTCTTGATGAGAATAATTTTTAGGAATAGGAGCTGGTCTACTTTGATGCATTGAAGAAGTATCCCTATTTGATGTTCTTGGATCAGAAGAGCGTGGATTCGTGGGTTTAGAATTATTGCGTGTTGTCCGCATTATAAATACCGGATAAAAGTGTTTAAAGTATGTTTATGTATGCAACATATACATGAAATAGAAGGATATGTAATGATTTGGGAATGTGCTATTGTTCTGTGTAACCTGATAAAGAACAAATGCCAAATATTGCGGTTGGTATAGTACCAAAAACAGCTGCTTGCGATGCAAATATGTATGATATATTTCACATAAAAAAATAAAATATTTTGTAATTGTTTAATCTTCAGGAATTAAATCAAAATTAACAGACTTTTTAAGTGCAGAAATCGCTTCATTCATTTGGCTTTGAGATGAATATCCCCAAAGAAGGATTTGATAATAAGAAATACCATTATGAATTCTTCTATCAAAATAAGACATGATTTTCTTCTTTTCCCATTTCTCTATCATTGATAAAGCTTCTTGTTCTGTATTAACTTTTTCAGCTCTTATTTCATAGGGTAATAATGAAGGGTCTATCCATCTACATTCTACTCTGCGATTCATGATAGTTTGATAATATTGATTCTCGACTGGATAAATTGGTTTAATATTACTTAGGCCTCGTATTCTTATTTGATTTGGATCAACACCTGTCATTATTAAGTATTTTCTTATCGAACTTGCCCTTTGTAATGCTAATGCTAATGCATCATCATTAGACTCTAGTAATGATGAATAGCCAATCAATTCAATAATCTTTGTTGGATTCAATTTTAAAAGAAAAGATAGATTTTGCAAATGCACATAGAAAGAGGTGTCAATAGAAGTATTTGAATTATAAAATAAGTTGACAATCTTATATCTAGATAATTTTGAATTTTCATCTACATTACTCAGCACTTTTAGCGATAACACAGTATCATTTAAAGGTATTTGTACAGAAATGTGGAACGATTCTCTACTTTTAAGAATAGAATCAGCAATCAATATCTCGTAAAATGTACCTTTATTGATTCTCATTAAAGAAATGAGTGAAGAAACACATGTATTTGTATCAGAAGAAGATAGATCTAAAAAAGAACCTCCAGACTTAGAAGCCAAATATTTCAATGAATAATTGTCTAGAACCTCATTATTTATATTACATACATGAATCGATATATTTCTTTTTTGTGCATTTTTTACAACAAATTCAGCATCATGAATATAAGATCCATTATCTGGGCCACTTGTCAAAACAATGATATCAGCATCATCACCTATATTTTTATTCTTTAGAATAGAATCAATTACATTGTAAATACATCTGATTCCTTCTGGTTTATATCCTTGATAAGCATTAATTGCACTTAATAGATCCGATTTATTTCTTAGAATTTGTTGTGAAACTATTGATGTATTAAATCGTATAAAATGGAGTGAATCAATATCATTTATCTTATTAATTGCTTGATATAGATAGGTATTAATGATTGATTGATTATGCATCATTTCTATAGATTGGTCTAGGGCTATAATAATGGAAGATTGTTTCGAAAGACGAACTTCGGGTTTTACTTTGAAGCTGGCATTTATCGAAGAATCTTCATTATCGGAAGAAATGGATGTTTCAAGCATCTTGTCATTAAGTATTGTGCCTTGATTATTATGTATTGAGAATACATATTTATGATGAGAAGAATCAAATTGAACAAACCTTTTATGTACTAAACGCAATGATTGTGATAATGAATTATTAATAGATAATAGATTATTGTTAGAAATATTTTGAGGATATGAATCTTTAGTATTATCAACATAAATTGTTCTTAATTGAACTACGGAGTCATTCTTTCCCTTGTACGCTATTATTTTATATGTTGTATTTTGCAAAGGTAGTAAAACAGTAGAATCTAATGCTTTATAAGCAGTTAAATCCCCCTCAATTTTAACTGAATCTGCATTTTCAAATTGCCATGATAATTTTGCTTTTGAACCCTTAGTGATATCTGTTTCACCAGATATTTGTCTTAAAGTGAGTTGTTTTGTAGATGTACAACCCCATTGACATAGTATTAAGATAATTAAGAAACAATTGCGCATTTGGAACATGTGAATATGTGTATTTTTTTTACAAATTTATAATAAATACTCAATGATTTACAGCTTATGCAAATAATTTTATTGCTTTTTTTACACTATGTATAAAAATATCAATTTCTTCTTTAGTATTATAGAAAGCAAATGATGCTCTGGTAGTAGCTGGAACATTAAAGAACTTCATTAATGGTTGCGCACAATGATGTCCAGCCCTAACTGCAATGCCATCGCGATCTAGTAATGATGCCATATCATGTGGATGTATTGAATCAACAATAAAAGATATAGCACTCATACGATGTTTCGCATTACCTATAATTGTTATTTCTGGAATTGATTGCAATAACTCTAAAGCATATAGATAAAGAAAGTTTTCATATATATGTATACTTTCAAATGATAAAGAAGAAAAGAAAGTAATTGCAGTACCTAGCCCTATAATTCCCTCTATATTTGGTGTTCCTGCCTCGAATTTATGTGGCAAACCAGCATATGTAGATTTTTCAAATGAAACTTTATGTATCATATCGCCTCCACCTTGATATGGTGGCATTTGATTCAAAAGTTCCTCTTTTCCATAAAGAACACCAGTACCAGAAGGCCCATATATTTTATGTCCAGAAAAAACCATAAAGTCACAATCTAATGCTTGAACATCGATAGGAATATGTTGAATGGCTTGGCATGCATCTAATACAACAGGAATATTATGTTGTCTTGCTAAGCTTATTATTTCTGAAATAGGATTTACCGTACCAATTACATTCGACACATACACAATCGATATAATTTTTGTTTTATTACTTATTAGTTCACGTAATGAATCAATCAGTAATTCACCGTTTTTATCAATAGGGATGATTTTTAAGATACATCCTTTCTTTTCACAAAGTATTTGCCATGGTAATATATTGGCATGATGCTCCATTTGAGAAATAATTATTTCATCATCTTTTTGTATAAATGCATCTCCAAAAGAAGAGGCAATAAGATTAATTGATTCTGTTGCTCCCTTTGTAAATATAATTTCTGATTGTTTTTTTGCATTTATAAAAGATCGAACAATCTCTCTAGTTTGCTCAAAGAAGTCTGTAGACTTTTGACTTAAATAATAAACTCCCCTATGGATATTGGCATTATAGTTCTGATAAAATTGTGAAAGTGTATCTATAACAATTTGTGGTTTTTGTGTAGTTGATGCATTATCTAGAAATATTAATGGTTTATCATATACCGAAGTATGCAAAATTGGAAAATGATCTCTCCATTCATTAACCAGATGTAAAGATTTGTCTTCTATCATAAACGTGTTAGATAATGTGAAATAAGCACATCAATACTCTCTTTTAGTTCTTCATTTGGTATATCATCAATAATTTCATTCATAAAAGCTTTCATCAATAAAGTTTTAGCTATGTTCTCTGGGATTCCACGAGAAATTAAATAGAAAAGTTGATCGCTATCTAAAGCACCAGAAGTAGCACCATGACTGCATTTAACATCATCAGCAAATATTTCTAATTGAGGTTTTGTATTTAATGTAGCATTATCTGATAATAGTAAAGATTTGTTGGATTGATAAGCATTCGTTTTTTGAGCATCTTTAAAAACAAATATCTTTCCATTAAAAACAATTGTTGATTCATCATGTAAGATATGCTTAAACAATTCATTACTTTCACAATGCGGAGCTATATGATTAACAACTGTATGATTATCTATAAATTCATTTTTTTTAGTTAAGATAGCACCATAAATGTTTGCTTCTGCATGTTGCTCTACTAAAGATGCATTAATTTCATTTCTTGTAAATGCTGTTCCGGCATTGACAATATGTATTGTTGAAATAGCCTTTGTTTTTATGGTAGAATAATGACCATAGAAAAGATAATTTTCTTCTAATGAAGTTTGATTAACTGTATAATCAATTGAACTATTTGGATGAACATCTAACTCTATGATTTCATTGATAATATGATGTTTACCATGAATAGTATATGATTCTAATAATTCTACTTTGGCGTTTTCTTGGACACTAATAAACAATCTAGGATTACACAATAATGGCTGACTGTCATGCGAATTTCCAATGATATGATGTATCTGAATTGATATATCTTCACCTGGATGACAATTCACATGAATTCCATGATTAAAGAGAGAGGTATTGATGTCTACAAATGGATTATCTTTTGAATTAACTAAAGTGTTGAAGCACTCTGGTAGTGATATGTCATCCAATACTTCTATGTCTACATTCTTATTTACATTTTTTGATAAAGTTGATGAATAATGACCATTTAAGAATACTATAGCTGAAATTTTGGAATCAACTTTCATGGTATTATGTAATGGCAATTCAGCAAGTTGGAATGAGGTATGTATGTGTTTATATAGATTTATATATTTCCAATCTTCTTTTGAAGGGTTTGGTATTCCTTTTTTAATAGCAGATTTCTGGGCACTTTGTTTAATCGTGCTTAATGGTTTATCAGAAATATTTTCTGCACTAAAAAGAGAAGATGTTAATAAATCAGATAATAAATATGTATTCATGATATGATAATATATTCAGTAAATAAAAGGAATAATTAGGCTAATGATAAATCTTCTTTAATCCAATCATAACCTCTAGACTCAAGTTCAAGTGCTAAGTTTTTATCACCTGATTTTACAATTTTTCCTTTATACAATACATGTACATAGTCAGGAATAATATAATCTAATAATCTTTGATAATGAGTAATAAGAATTGTTGCATTATTTTTTGTTTTTAATGTATTCACTCCATGAGAAACAATCTTTAAAGCATCTATATCTAATCCTGAATCAGTTTCATCTAATATTGATAGCTTGGGTTCTAACATCGCCAACTGGAAAATCTCATTTCTCTTTTTTTCTCCACCAGAAAAACCTTCATTTAAAGATCTTTGAATAAAAGAAATATCGATATCAACTAATTTTGCCTTTTCTTTCATAAAAGATAAAAAATCCATGGCATCAAGTGTTTCTTCGCCTCTATATTTTTTAATCTCATTCAATGCAGTTTTAAGAAAATTTGCTGTTGATACTCCAGGTATTTCAACTGGATATTGAAAAGCAAGAAATAAACCTTCAGCAGCTCTATGTTCGGGCTTCATATCTACAAGATTCTTACCTAAAAATTCAATAGAACCTTGAGTAATCTCATAATCTTCTTTTCCAGCTAAAACAGATGCTAATGTTGATTTGCCAGATCCATTTGGACCCATTATAGCATGTATTTCGCCTGCATTCACCTGCAAATTAATTCCTTTAAGAATTTCAGTATCATTGATTGATGCGTGTAAGTTGTTTATTTTCAACATAATAATATATTTAATAAAAATTGATAATTTAATTTAGCCAACACTACCCTCTAAACTTACAGCAAGAAGTCTTTGTGCTTCTACGGCAAATTCCATTGGTAATTGATTCATAACTTCTTTGCAATATCCATTCACAATTAATCCTACAGCTTCTTCTGTAGATATTCCTCTTTGATTGCAATAAAATAATATATCCTCTCCAATTTTGGATGTTGTAGCTTCATGTTCTACAACCGAAGATGAATTGTGTATTTCTAAATATGGAAATGTATGTGCACCACAAGTATCACCTATCAATAAAGAATCACATTGAGAATAATTTCTTGCATTCTGAGCTTTTTTATGAACTTGAACCAATCCTCTATAACTATTTTGTGATACACCAGCAGAGATTCCTTTTGAAACGATTCTACTTCTAGTATTTTTACCTAAATGAATCATCTTTGTGCCTGTATCTGCTTGTTGATGATTATTTGTGACAGCTACCGAATAAAATTCACCGATTGAATCATCGCCTTTCAATATGACAGAAGGATATTTCCATGTAATAGCTGAACCGGTTTCTACCTGTGTCCACGATATTTTTGATTTATATCCAGCACATAATCCCCTTTTGGTAACAAAATTATAAATACCACCTTTTCCATCCTTATCACCCGGATACCAATTTTGGACAGTAGCATATTTTACTTCAGCTTTTTCCATAGCTACTATTTCAACAACTGCTGCATGTAATTGATTTTCATCTCTCATAGGCGCAGTACAACCTTCTAAATAGCTTACATAACTTCCTTCATCTGCTACTATTAATGTTCTTTCAAATTGCCCTGTATTCTTAGCATTAATTCTAAAATAGGTTGATAACTCCATTGGACAACGTATTCCTTTGGGTATATAACAGAATGATCCATCACTAAAAACGGCTGAATTTAAAGCTGTGTAGTAGTTGTCTCCCATTGGAACTACAGATCCTAGATATTTACGTACTAAATCAGGATATTCTTGAATTGCATCACTCATAGAACAAAATATTACTCCAATAGATAATAACTTTGCTCTAAAAGTTGTGGCAACAGATACACTATCTAACACTGCATCTACTGCAATGCCACTTAATCTTTCTTGTTCAACCAATGATATTCCTAGTTTTTCAAATGTCTTTCTTAGTTCTGGGTCTATCTCATCTAAAGATTTTGGTGCATCTTTTTTCTTTGGCTCTGCATAATAACTTATCTCATTAAAATCTATAGTTGGATATGTTACATTCGACCATTGAGGTTCTTTTAATGATAGCCAATAATGATATGCTTTTAATCTCCATTCTAACATCCATAATGGTTCATTCTTTTTAGCAGAAATCATTCTAACAATTTCTTCATTTAATCCGATTGGCGCAATCTCTTGATCTATATCTGAAATAAATCCATATTTATATTCTCCAGTTACTATATCATCAACTACCTGCATTCCATTATCCATATATTATTTTCTCCATGAAGAATCTTAAAACAGTAACTCAACTTCATATGTACGAACTTGAGGTGTATTCAATAAAAAATCTTTAATTGTGATAGATATAAATAATTCATCCATCTTTTGCTGAATAATCAACATTGGATGTCTTATTGTACAGTGATTAAATGTTTGGCATCCACAAGTGCTTTCAATATTTTCATTGTGATTATGAGAACATTCAACAATATTTGTAGAATTTCTTTCAATAGATCGAATCACTTTATCAAGAGTTATTGATTCTGGTTTTTCTTGTAAAATATATCCACCTTGTACTCCTTGAACAGATCGAATAATCTTAGATTTAGATAATAGGCCTAGTACTTTAGCAAGCAATTCAAATGATATTCCATGTGAATCAGAAATTTCTTTTGCGGACACTAAAGTTCCGTTACTTAAAGCAATATGCTGCAATGCTAATAAAGCATATTCAGTCTTTTTTGTTAATCGTAACATATAACATCACCTTTTTCATAAAGGTTCATAGAATTATACAAATATAAGACTTATTTAGTCGGATATTCATAGAAAGTAATTATTACATGAAGAATTCATTTTTTAAGATGATTTTCAGGGGATTGTAAAAGTATTAGGGTATAACGGAATAGTGATGTAAAGATTATTATTCAGCATAATCTGATCTTAGTGTAGGATTATCAGTCGAAAAAACTGTCTTTATCGATTTTTGACAACTTTTATTATTTATTCATTCAAATCATAATAGATAGAATCACCGTTGTCTATACATAGATTCTTATTGTCTTGAATTACATGTAAAATTCCATTATTGCCTATACTATCAACAATTGCTGATTCACCTGTATTTACAATAGTAATCTCTTTTCCAATAATGTTAAGTGCATCATGCCACAATGTATATATATATTGTTCATCATATTCTAGATATCCAAACAGATTACTTAGTATAGTGGATTGTAGTGATTGAATAACTACATTATAATCGTCATCTAATATCTGGGACAATGATATTGCTTTGTCTTTAATTGTCTCATCAAATTCTTGTTGAAAAACATTAAGTCCTATCCCAATAATAACACTTTCAAGATGTGAGCCTATATATTCCGTTTGAATAAGAATACCAGATATTTTTTTCCAGAACATATTTTGACGGATATAAATATCATTAGGATATTTAATTCTGATCATATCAGGAGAAAGATATAAAAACAAAGAAGCCTGAACAGCTAATACTGAGCAGGCTTGATAATAAAAGGGCGAAATATGATTTTTAATCATTATTGAAGAAAGAGCAATACTTAAGTATATATTCTTATATGAATCTCCAAACCATGATTTACCATTTCTTCCAAATCCGAATTTTTGTGAATTTGAAGATATAATAACAGAATTAGAATATTTTTTTAATGCTCTTGCTATCGTATTTGTACTTGAAATAGCATCATAATGGAGTATAAGACTCATATTATTTACATAATAATGCTTTCTTGTTCTTACTAGCAGCAACATTAGATGGATCTAATTTTAATGCTTCATTATAGTTTTTACATGCATTTTGGCTGTCATTTTGGCTTTGATAAGCAAAACCTAAATAGACATATGGAGTAGCACTATTTTTATTTATATCAGACCATTCTTTGGCATATTTAATAACAGAAGCGAATTCTTTTGATTCTAAATTTATTCTGCACAAAGCATCCAACACAGATTCTCCTTCTTTTTTTGTAGAAGCATTATTGGGATTTTCAAGTATTGATTTAGAATATATTTGATATGCTTCAGTAAGATATTGTTTTCCTGCATCACTTTTTTTCATAGCATTAAAAGAATTATACATAGATATTCTTGCTGGTATGCTGTTAATTTCTTTTGTTAGATAATCTTTAAAAACGATAATTGCAGAATCATGTTTTGCAGATGAATACAAACAATTTCCTATATAGTAAATAGATTTCACGCTATTGGTATCCTCACACATATTTATACGTTTAGAGAAAACATTAATCGCTTCATCATACTTCTTCATACTCATCAAAAGATTAGCAAATCTAAACATAGTATTACATTTTTTATCGGGACCTTCTATTGCAGAATAAAATGCCCTAACTGCTGTATTAGTATCTTTTGCAAAAAAAGCAGCATAGCCATAACGCTCATAATTAGCTTGGTCAATCTTAGTTAGAGTTCCATATAAATCACTAGATTCTTTATATTTTTTTGTTTCAAAGTAGGTATGTGCTAACATTTCATTTGCTTGAACAGTAATTGTATCAATCTTATTTCTTACAGCTTCAAGATGTACAACAGCAGAATCAAATCTTTTAGACATGTACCATGCCTGCGCACAATACCAACGTCCAAGCCAACCCTCTGGTCTCAATAAAGCATATCTATTAAAAGATGAACCTGCTTCAAGAAATTTGGAGGCAAGAAAAAATATTTTTCCTTGTTCATAAAAAGCTGTAGCGTTTTTGGGGTCTACTTTAGTAATATAATTCCATTCATTTAAAGAACGTCGAAAATATTCTTGAGATAATGTTTGATCCATTTCCATATTACCTAAACGATAATATGAGCTTGCTAATTTAATTCTGGGTTCTAATAATTCTTTATTTAATAAGATTGCAGATTCATAATTATCTTTGGCTAATTCATATACTTTTTTTGCATAATACAAATCACCTAATCCTGTGAATATTTCAGCTCTTTTATCATCACTTTCTCTTGCTTTTAACAATGTATATTCGGCTTGTGCAAGTGAATCTGCTTTTAGGTAAATATGTGCTAGTGCTATTAAATTATCAGGGTTTTTATCCATCCCCTTTTTCTTAAATAGCTTATTCATAATATTTACCGCATCAGTAAATTTTGAAGTGTTTGCTAAAGCTAAAGCATACTTTCTGGTAAATGTCACATTATTTGATTCTATTTCTAAGGCTGCTTGTAAAACTTTGAGAGCTTCTGCATGATATTCCATTTCTACATAGACATCTGCAGCTAAATCTAACAATTCTAATGAATTTGGATTTTCATTAATTACTTTAGAGGTCAATGAAAGTGCTTCAACATATTCCTTTTCGATAATCGCTTGCTTAAAGCGTTCGACAGTACTTTGTGCTTTAACATGTAAGAAAGCAAAAGAGAATACAATTAATGCAATGATCAATCTCATGAACATATACCTGTAAAAATGTAATAATTTATTTTAATTTAAATGATATTGGAACTGATAACCAACACGCAATTGGTTTTCCATTTTGCAATGCGGGAAGAAATTGAGATTTCATAACCGCATCCCCTGCAGATTTATTGAATAATTCTGAATCAGTTATTTCTATGATAAACTTTTTGGCTTTTCCATTTTTTCTAATTAAAACTCTCAGTGTAACCTTACCTTCTATTCCCGCTTTTTTTGCTAATTCTGGATAAACAAGATTACTTTGTATGAGGGAACCATCGACAAATGGTTGCTTATTTACTGCAATAGTTTCATCAACAGTTGGATCTGGTTCTTTATCATCTTTAACTAAGAGTACATGCTTTTTTCTTATTTCAATATTTGATGGATCTATTTTTAATACATCTTCATAATGCATTCTAGCTGCCTCAGCATTATTTTTTTGCATGGCTATACTTGCTAAAGAAGCTGATGCTTGCCATAATCTATTATTTAATTTCTTGGCTTCAAGATAACTTTTTTCAGCTTCTGCAGATTTGCCAGATGCCAATAATACATCAGCATATGATAAATGATTCCAGGGATCTTTTTCATTTGCTTTTACAGCTTTCAATAAAAATGTAATTGCAGATTTATAATCTTTTTTTCTAATAAAGAGTTGGCCTATTTTTCTGTCTATGCCATAATTTGCTTCTTGAATTTTACTTGCATTTTTATACAATATTAATGCAGAATCAAGTTTGTTAACTTCAATATAAATATCACCTGCCAATAATAAAATATCAGCATCTTTTGGTTGATCTTTTAGAGTACTCTGAATTAATGAATAAGCTTTTGTATAATCTTTACTATTGAAAGCTTTCTTAATAGCATCAATTGAACCATATATTGGTAATGTTAATAATAGTACAATTGATACAATAAGTACTTGAAAATGAAAAGCAAATGAATGATAATGTTTAGTATTCATATTAGTCCTCTTGAATCAAATTATACTTTGCAAACACAGGAATTAAACCGCAATCTAAAAGTACTTTTTGAATTTGTGGGTCTTTTTCCATAAATGTTGCAAAGCCCCAAGGCAAATTTTGTCTTTTTTCTTTAAGATATGCAATAATAGGTATTCCAAAAGGATATTTATTTTGTATGATAAATCCTTGATGTACAATTTGTGGTGGAATACGTTTTCCTGTTGAATCAATATATCCTATTCTTAATGATTTTAATAATGGATTCTTTTGCACATATGATAAATATCCCAATCCTATTGACTTCCCTTTCAAAACTTCAAAAACTATTGAATCTCTAGAATTAATAAATTTTGCAATATTTTTTGCGGAACGTGACAATTGCGAAAAAAAGGAAATTGCATTTGCATATTCTGAAGATTGTGCGCCCGGTATAAGTAACGTGGGTTCAGAATTTATTTTCTGAAAATACATTGATAATCTAATTTTTCCAGAAATATAATCTGTTATTTGATTCATATTTATTGTATCGATTGGATAATCTTTAGATACAAAGAAAACAAGACCATCATTAGCAATATGTATTTTCTGGAAAGAATTACCAGATTGTTTTAAAAGTGAATCTTCATCAGGCAAATAATTTCTAGCTACAATAATACTCTTTGTGTTTTCCGAAAATAATTCAGTCATTGATGATCTGGCATTTTTAGAAAACAAGGTGATATGTGCATCAGGAAATGCCTTTTGATATACAGGCATTGCATTATTAAAGCAAGTATAGATTGACTCGTCGCAAAACACTGTATCAGAACCTCTTAATGGAGATTCTATTGTTGAATCTGATTGCTTATCATTTGTTTCACAGCTGATGAGCATTATAGATATAAGTAGTAGAAGTATACACTTATTATATGTTTTCTTCATGTTTTTCATTAACTGAATCTTGATTCTTCTTTATAAAATCTTTCCATTTTAACAAATACATAATTAAACGGACAGAACCTACAGCAATCATAACCCAACCAATCCATTGAACTGAATCATTGGATTCTGTTGGTAAATTAAGCCAATTTGAGACGATAAAAACTCCCATAAGAATTGTAATTACTCTTATAGAAATATTTAAATAATAGAATAAAGTAGTATTCATAAGTACAAAAAAGCGCTGTTAACTATACTCTCATACGAGAATTAAAGTAAACAGCGCCTAAAATATAGTTAAATAATCAACGTAAGCGAAACACAATAGGAATAACAACCCACACTTCTACAGGTTGACCATTTTGCGTAGCAGGTGGAAATACCTGTGCCATAATAGCTTTAACAGCTGCAGGATTAAATAATTCAGATGCAGTTTCTTCAACAATTGTTCTACCTGGTTTAGGCTTACCGTCTTTGCCTATGAGAACTTTAATACTAACACGTCCTTCAACACCAGCCCTACGGGCCATTTCTGGATATTCGACTCTTCTTTGTAAATCAGGTAACACTCTCGAAACAACTTCATTATAATCTTGATCAGTTACAATAAACTCATCTGGACTAGGTTCTTCTTCTTTTTGAACGGATAAACCAGCATCTGTTGGTAAATCATCGATATTTATTTGTTGTTGATCACCTATTTGAGAAGATGATGTTGATATTTCATCTACAGATGCAAATATTTGATCAGGAGCAACCATAGCATCTGGAACTGGAACTGGGTTTCCAGCTTGCGCTAGAGTACCGGTTACAATAATCTCAGGTGGAGGAGGTGGTGGCGCCGCATCTTCACTTATAGGTGTATCTATCATATCTAAACGGGCCATACTTCTATACGGTGTTTTATACACCTTTTTTTCTCTCAAAGAAAATGCAAATACTGCTATTATACAAATGATTAAAAAGGCCATTACATAATAGAATCCACGTAATGTAAATACCCTAATAATCATTTTTAATTCATAAGCACCATATTCTTTTGAAGATATTACAAGTGTTTCTGGAGTTGATAATATCATAAGCCTATAATCTCCTCTTTATCTTTATCAGTTAAAGGAGCTATAGTAAACTTTCGTTCACGATTTAATTTTTCTGCTTGTAATGCTTGAGTTATTTTAATTTCTGCAAGATTTAATTCATCAAGGATATTAACTACTGTTTCATAATTGACATTATCATCAATCTTGAGTACGGTAATCAACTCATTTTTTAAATCAAGATTTGATTTAATTGATTGATTTCTTAAATCTTTTAGAATTATTGGCTGAGGTGCATCTTTTGCTTGATTGTAAAAGATTTTACCATCGCCACGAACTCTAATAGTAAACAATTTTGATTCTGCAACTTCTACATCTTCAGTTTCAGGAGGAACTGCCATGTCCATAATTTGTGGCGTTGTTAACGTCGTTACGAACATAAAAAATGTAAGCAAAAGAAAAGTAATGTCTACTAGAGGAGTCATATCAATACGGAAACCAACGCGTTTTTTTGTTTTGCGTTTACTATGTTTTCCGCGCTTCGGCCTACCGCCGCCTCCTAGTTCTCCACCACCAGCCATAGCGTTCTCCTATTGCTCTTTGTCTGTTACAAAATTAAACTGAGTTTGACGACTTCTTCTCATCACTTCCATAACATCAGCTATCCATTTAAATCGCACTCTACGATCAGCATCAACAGCAAACTTAAGACTAGCTTGTTCAGCTTTAGATTTTTTCATAGCATTAAAAGCTTTAGACTGCGTCCTAGTTGCTTTTACTAATGCTTCTAATTCATCTACTTTAATAGTTTTAATCTGTGATTTTGAAAGTTCTTTCCTTGCTGGTGTTAACCACTCAGAAAGGCTAGGATCTTCTTTTACCAAATTCCATAATTCAGGGTTAGACACAGAATAGTAATATGCTGTATCAGCTACTTTTGTTGAATCTAAAGCTATTTTGATAACTGCAACATCCTTTTCAGGAAGTTTAGAAGTATCAGCTGCAGATTTGGGCCTTTTTATCTGAAATTTTTGTTCATTGTCGGCATCCGACTTAAATTTTGCCGTGAACATGAAAAATGTTAAAAGAAGAAAAGTAATATCTACAAGAGGGGTCATGTCTATAACAAAACCCGTCCGTTTCATTTTCACCTTTGGCATTATTCACTCTCCAATTGACTGAGAATTGCGGGATAATGATTCATGCCGCTACTATTTCTTAACTTTAATTGTTAAAATTTCCATAACTGATAAAATTGCTTCATCAATCATATACACAAAATTGTCAACCTTAGTTGTAAAGAAATTAAAAGATAAAATCGATACAATGGCGGCAGCTAATCCAAAAGCTGTATTATACAATGCTTCTGAAATACCAATAGATAAAGCTTGTGCTGATACTGCTCCACCACTTGCTCCAAGAGCAGCAAAAGAACGAATCATTCCAAGAGTAGTACCTAGTAATCCAACCATAGTTGAAACAGAAGCTACAGTAGATAGAATAACAAGATTCTTCTCCAAAAGAGGAGTTTCCAAGTTTGTAGCTTCATCAATTGCTCTTTGAACTTCAGATAGTTTCTTTTCTGCATCATACTCAGAATTATTTTCTAATTGTACATACCGTTCTAATGCTGAACGTAGAATATTAGATAATGAACCTTGTTGTTTTGCGCAAGCTTCAATTGCATTGTTTACATTACCAGATTCTAAATTTGTAGATACTGTTTTTACAAATTCTCTTAAATCTCCATTACCTTGTGCTTTATTGATAAACAAATATCGCTCTACAATAAATGTGATTGCTATAAAAAGCATACCTAAAAGTGCTGCAACAAGTGGTCCACCAGTATGGATAGTACCCAAAGTGTTTAAGGGTTCATGACGACCAAATGCATCCTTAAAATTTCCTGGGGCTCCCATAAATAATCCCCAAATTAAATCTGCAATTGCTAACCACAGAAAAACTATAAAGGAATTAAAAGAACGGAACATAGAATAGCTTATTCCTGCTGCTGCAAACAAAACAATGCCAACGCCAATAACGACGTATGAAAACTGATCCATACTATTTCCACATATGAATATTAATAATAGGTTGATTGCATCTTAACATTATAAAGAATATATGTACATAATTCTTTATACTTAGTTTATACTCTTAAAAGTTTGTGAATTAAAGAGTACGTTTCAAATCTACAAAAATTTCTACTTTCAGAATCTTATTTTTTGTCCACATCATCATGTATTACTTGAATATAATGTAGGATATAATTGAGATGTTCTCAAAAATTCCAATAATCAATATATTCTTCCCCAAATAACTCGGTCTAGTCCTGATAAATCTTTTAACACATGTATTTCTGATGAGATATCTATAAACATTTTCTTTATGACATCTGCATGGTCTGAATGAATCTCGAAAAAATAAGCTCCACCTGTATACATCAAAGAATGAATATTGTTAGAAAAAAATGTATAAAATTTCAAGCCATTTTCATTGTCTGTTAATGCAATGTGGGGTTCGAAGGATAATTCAGGTTGCATATTTATCATCTCTTCAGAAGCCATATATGGAGGATTAGATATCAGAATAGTACTTTTTTCAAGTGAATTTTTAAATATATCTGCTTGAGAAAAATTAACGGTAACATTATTGATTTCTGCATTGTGTATAGCAATATGTATTGCTTGGGCAGAAATATCTATTCCAGAAATCGACTCTATTTTTTCAGGACTTGCTTTTGATGCTATTGTTATTGGTATACAACCAGAGCCCGTACCTATATCTATGATTTTCTGACTGTGATTTTGTTGCAGTAAATATTGTAATACCGTATCAACAAGTATCTCAGTTTCTGGCCTAGGAATTAACACATGATTATTTACATCGAATTCTAATCCATAAAAGTGAGATTTTCCCACTATATATTGCAAAGGTTCTCTTTTCGCTCTTCTACCACAATATTCTCTAAGAACAGATAATTCATCTTCTTTTAATGGTCGATCATACATTACATACAATTGTACCCTTGATATATGTAATGTATGGCATAACAGAAGTTCTATTGTTAATCGTGCACTATCAATACCTTTTTGTTCAAAATATTCTTTACCCCAATGAATAAGGTCTAATATTGTCCATATTTTACCAATTTCCTTTGCCATATCAAGCAGCTGGAATTAATGACTTTTTAAAATATTCTTGCAATGATTTTACTTCTGGTTCATTGGTAATAGATTCCTGAATTCCACTCAAAGAAGCATAAGCAGCTGCTAAAGTAGTAAATAAAGGTATTTTATGTTTTAATGCTGTTTGGCCTATAATATGTTCATCATATCTTGCATTTTCTCCAATTGGTGTATTTATTACCAAATGTACTTTTCCTTCTGACATAGCATCTATTATGCTAGGCCTTCCCTCGTAGTGCTTTAATACTTTTTCAGCACTAATACCATGCTGTAGTAAGAAATCAGCTGTTCCAGATGTTGCAATCAAGGAGAATCCTAGTTCAGTATAACCTCTTGCTATTTCAGCTGCTCGTATTGTTTTTTCAAGATCACTTAAAGAAATAAAGACTGTACCTTTTAATGGCAATGTATTTCCAGATGATATCCTTGATTTAATAATTGCTTTTCCAAATGTACTATCAATTCCCATAACTTCACCAGTAGAGCGCATTTCTGGTCCCAAAAATACTGATGCTTTAGGAAATTTGATAAATGGAAATACAGATTCTTTAATTGCCACTCTTTTAGCCGAAAGAGAGAAATCTCTGACACCTATATCTTTAATTTTCTCGCCAAGCATAATTCTCATTGCGATTTGAGATAGATTTACATTTGTTGATTTTGCTACAAATGGCACTGTTCTGGAAGCTCTTGGATTGACTTCTAAAACATAAATTTTACCACTTTGTATTGCAAATTGAATATTCAACAGGCCTATAACATGTAAAGCTTTTGCTAATCTTTTAGTATATAAAACCATGATGTCAAATTGCTCATTTGTAATTGAATAAGGAGGCAATACGCAACTAGAATCACCACTATGAACTCCTGCCTCTTCGATATGTTGCATCATACCGCCAATTACTACTTCATCACCATCAGATACTGCATCAACATCAAATTCATATGCATTCTCTAAAAATCTATCAATCAGAATTTGATTATTAGGAAATGCTTCAATAGCCTTTAGAACATAATGCCTTAAGGATTCTTCTCTATAGCAAATCTGCATTGCACGTCCACCTAACACATAACTTGGCCTTACTAGTACTGGATATCCAATATGTTGAGCTACCAAAGCTGCTTCATCCGCATTTAGAACTGTTCCCCATTCTGGACAAGGTATTGCTAAATCTTGTAGCAAAGCTCCAAAACGTTTTCTATCTTCTGCTAAATCAATCCCTTCATGAGATGTTCCTATGATTGGAGCACCATATTCATGTAATTTTTTAGATAACTTTAGTGGTGTTTGTCCTCCAAAAGTAACTACTACACCATCAGGCTGTTCAAAATCCAAAACATTCAAAACATCTTCAAATGTTAAGGGTTCAAAATATAATTTAGTAGTCGTATCATAATCAGTAGAAACTGTTTCTGGATTACAATTAATCATTATAGTTTCATAATTAGCATTTCTGGCAGCAAAAACTCCTTGAACACAACAATAGTCGAACTCAATTCCTTGTCCAATCCTATTAGGACCACTGCCCAGGATAACTACTTTTTTATTATCTGTTCTTATTGCTTCATTTTCATATTCATATGTTGAATAATGATATGGAGTATCTGATTCAAATTCTGCAGCACAAGTATCAACTGTTTTGAATACAGGTATGATGCCCAAATTTTTTCTATAATGTCTTACTGCATATTCATCAGTTTTCGTTAATACTGCAATTTGAATATCAGAAAAACCAATTTCTTTTAAATATCGTAAATGAGAAGCATCAATTTCTTCGAGTGTACTATTATGTACAATAAGAAAATTGGCTGCATCAACTATCTCTTTAAATTGATGTAAAAACCATGAATCATAGCCAGATAATGTATGAATTTCTGGAATTGATACTCCAAATCTTAATGCATCACACACATCATAAATAGATACTGAGGTATGAATTTTCAATCTATTCTTAAGGTCTATTAATTGATGTTCAGATATACTGTTTGAAAGGTATATATCGGAATCAAAGCCAAAACCAAAGCGTCCTTTTTCTGTGGATCTTAATGCTTTTTGAAAAGATTCTTTAAATGTTCTTCCAAATGACATTGCCTCGCCTACAGATTTCATCTGAATTCCAAGTATATCTTCTACATCTCTGAACTTTTCAAAATCCCATCTAGGTACTTTCGTAACTACATAATCAATAGATGGTTCAAAACATGCGGGTGTTTTTTCTGTGATATCATTAATAATTTCATCTAAAGTATAACCCACTGCTAATTTAGCAGCTATCTTAGCTATTGGGAATCCGGTAGCTTTAGAGGCCAAAGCAGAACTTCTAGAAACCCTAGGATTCATTTCTATAACGATAATTCTACCATTTTTAGGATTAACAGCAAATTGTACATTAGATCCACCAGTTTCTACACCTATTTCTCTCATAATCTTTATTGCTGCATCACGCATTTGCTGATATTCTCTATCAGTTAAAGTTTGTGCTGGTGCTACTGTAATAGAATCACCTGTATGAACTCCCATTGGATCAACGTTTTCGATTGAACATACAATCACACAATTATCTTTGGTATCCCTCATCACTTCTAATTCATATTCTTTCCACCCTAAAATAGATTCTTCTACAAGTACTCTTTTAATAGGACTTGCCATAATCCCAATTTCTAGTAATTGTTTGAATTCATCCAAATTATAAGCAATACCACCTCCAGAGCCACCCAATGTATAAGATGGTCTTATAACAGCTGGAAATCCTATTTTTTGGATAATATCTAAACCTTCCTCTAAGGAATTTACAAATCCACCTTCAGGCATTTCCAAATCACAGTTTTTCATTGCCTCTAAAAATAATTCTCTGTCCTCTGCTTTTTTTATAGCAGATACGCTAGATCCAATTAAGGTAACATTATATTTTTCAAGTATACCTTTTTCATATAAATCCATAGCTACATTTAATGCAGTTTGCCCACCCATAGTTGGAAGTATAGCATCTGGACGTTCTTTTTGAATAATTTTTTCTATGTATTCTGATGTGATGGGCTCTATATAAGTAGCATCAGCAATGATAGGATCTGTCATTATTGTAGCAGGATTAGAATTTACTAAAGAAACTCTAAAACCTTCTTCTTTCAATACTTTACAAGCTTGTGTGCCACTATAATCAAATTCGCATGCTTGTCCAATTACAATCGGACCACTACCTATTACTAGTATTGAATGTATATCTTGTCTACGTGGCATCAGATTTATCTTGAAAATGATATGAGGTATGTTTCCGGCGGAAACAAATATTCACATTTGATGGTATTTTAACAAATCATATGTATAAAAACATATATACATTCTTAAAAAGCTTTCATGAAAATATTGTTTTATTTACATTTCAATTTTCTGAACATTTTAATTGTCGGTTATGACATGTTCTTCATTAGTAAATAAGGCATCTGTATATTCTTCGGCATCAAAAAACTGTAAATCATTAATTTTTTCACCAATACCTATAAATCTGACTGGTAAGTTTAATTCATGAGATATTGGAATAATAATTCCACCTTTTGCAGTGCCATCTAATTTTGTAAGCACGATGCCAGTTACGGTAGAAACCTTAGCAAATTCTTTTGCTTGTAATAGGCCATTTTGTCCGGTAGTAGCATCTAAAGCGAGTAAAACTTCATGTGGAGCATCTGGAATTAGTTTTTGAATAACTCTAGATATTTTCTCAAGTTCTTGCATAAGACCAGTTTTATTGTGCAATCTACCTGCCGTATCGATAATAATAACATCTACATTTCTTGTTAAACCTGCTTTAACTGTATCGAAAGCTACAGCAGCTGGATCTGCTCCATGTTTTTGCTGTATGATTTCTACATCTGCTCGCTGAGCCCAAACTTCTAATTGTTCATTTGCAGCGGCCCTAAAAGTGTCTGCAGCACCTATTAACACTTTTTTTTGTTTTTGCTTAAAATTATAAGCTAACTTCCCTATTGTAGTGGTTTTTCCTACTCCATTCACTCCAACCATCATGATAATATGAGGTTTAGAATTATGTATCAAGTTGTAATAATCATCATATTTAATATTAGATGATGAACTTAATATTGCTAGAATTTCTTGCTTGATCAGATTATATATTTCAGAAGAATCTTCATAACCTTCCTTTTTAATGATATCTTTTACATTATTCATAATATGAAGTGTTGTATGAACACCTATATCAGATGTAATCAAAATTTCTTCTATTTCTGATAATAATTGTGCATCAATTTTTCTACCTGAACCAAGAACAAATCTTAATCTATCAACAAAAGCATTTCGAGTTTTTTTTAATCCTTCGGTTAATTTATTAAGGCCAGATTGCTCAACGATTGATGTTACTTTTTGTTTAAATCTATCAAATAAACCCATTTTTATGCATTTTTTATTGGTGAAAGAAATGATTTCATTCTTATTCCATAATGAATAAAAGAAATTATAAGCATGATGGAAGATAGTATATAACTTGCTTGTATATAGATGTACAAAGAATCAACAAATGAACAAATTAAAGTAATTGCTACTGAAATTACTGCAACTTTGCCCATATACGTAGATGGTAGTACATAACCTAGTTTTCTGCTCGAAAGGAAGCCAGCAATCAAAATAGCTATATCTCTTCCTAGAACCAATGCAATGTACCATATCGAAAGTTTACCAACTATCATTAGCGAAATTGCAGCCGAACCAACAAGTATCTTGTCTGCTAAGGGATCTAATATTTTTCCCCATTCAGAAATATCATTATACTTTCTAGCCAAAAATCCATCTAAAATATCGCTTATATATGCTAATAATGCCAATATCAGCAAAAGTGAATCCGACCAATCATAAAGGATTCCAATGCATACAGGAATTGCTAATAGCAAACGTAATAAACTTATGATATTTGATAATGTAAAAAATCGGCTACTGTGCTTCATTAGCGTTGAATGATAAGAAATGATGGATAATACATTTCATTATTAACTTTTAGCATATAATACCCATTGGGAACAAAGCTTGATAATTGTGAATATATATGCAGATTACTTTTCATAAGATCTAAAGAATATATTTCACCTATTGGGCTTACTAGTGAAAGGCTATGTATATCCATTGATTGTTGTAGATAAAGATGTAATGATTCTGTTATAGGATGAGGTGCAATCGTAAATACTTTACCATATTCTGGAGGCATTTGTATCGAGCCCATAGTGATTGGTAGAGTACAATTAGATATTACTGAATCATTTCTTTGATTAACATAACCAATCAATGGTAAAATTAAGGGCGAACATGTATCAGATATAATAAGAGTATCTGTCCATAGTCCTATTTTATATGGTGTAAAACAAATAGTAAATGAATATGCTTCACCTGGTTTTATCTGAATAGGAAATTGTGCAGGAGGTATTGAAAAAACAATATTATGCACTAAATGTGGTGATGGTATAAAAATATCCTGATTTGTGTTTTTATTTCTAATCGTTAATGATATGCAGGAATCCTTACCAAGAACCAATGAATCAAATGAAAATGATGAAGAAAAAAATGATTCAATATTATTTTCTATTGAAAGAACGGCAATCGAGACAGTATCTGTATAAAATTCACAACCATTTTTGTCAATCACCCTTAACCAATAATCTCCTTGCTTATCAACAAACTTTTGCAAACTTGAATCTCCATCATTCCATTTATAGACAGAAAATCCCAAAGGGGCTAGTAATTGGGTTTTTTCATTTTTACAAAGAGAAGTTTTTCCATTAATAAAAATTTTGGGATTCACATTTTCACTATGAATTATTGTGGGTGTATTAAATATATATATACATCCATTTGTATCTATAACTTTAACCGAATAATCACCAGATTGAGTAATAAATATTGAGGATTGCTTTTCTGTTGTAGACCACATACAAGATTGAAAAGGGCCTTTTACAGATGCTTGTAATACTTCTTCTTTACATAAAATAGAATCTCCACTTAATTCTAAATATATGTTTTGTGATGGTAAATATTCAAAAAACAAAGAATCTTGATGCCATGTACATGAAGCATAATTATAGGATTGTAAATAATACCAATCAGAACTTTGAATAATAATTTTATTTTCATTAGAAATTTGATTGTTTTTATTACCTTTATGCCATGAAAATTGAGAATATGTTCCTTTTGGAGCAGATAATGTAATTGAAGAACCAAAACAATAAGGTGGATTAGGTTTTTGAATCATAAATGAAGATTGTGTAGGTATAATATATTGGTATACGCCTTCCCCCACAGCCCAACCTGTAGTATCATTAATAAACCAGATATCATCAATATTAGCCGAACCAATGCCACAATTCTTTTTTTCCCAGTTTTTACCATTATTACTTGTATAAAGTACTTCACCTTTATCTCCACAAGCCCAGCCACGATTTTGATCTAAAAGATAAGCTCCAAACATAGCTTTATTAACTATTGTTGTATTCCAAGAACCGCCACGATCAGTAGAAAATCTTAAAGATCCAGTTGTTTTATTTCCCCCCGAACAATCTTCTCCAGCTGTTGGCAATAAAAAACTATTTCCTTTATTGGTTAATTCTTCTGTCCAATATTTAGGCCCAGAATAAGAAAGGACTGTCCAAATATCTCCTCCATTGATGGTTTTCCAAAGGACACCACTTGAAACAGCATATCCCAAACCATTTTTTTCATACAGGATTATATCACTCATACCAGATTGACTTTCAAAACCATAATTAATTTGCCAAGTTAATCCCCCATTTGTAGTTTTCATAAAGGTTTGATTGTCCATGCTACAACCACCTCCAACAACAAAACCATTATCATCATCAACAAAATAACATCCCCATATTTGTGTTACCGTATATGGTGGAGTGATATCTTTCCATGAAATTCCACCATCGATACTTTTATATACACCACCTGGCCCAGAAACATAACCAACCATCTGCGAAGGAAAATGTACACTCTCTAGAAAAGGATTACCGAAAATTATAGCACCATTCCACGATTTCCCAGCATCAGTAGTTCTAAGAACTTTTCCATCAAAACCAGTAATCCAGCCATAATTAGGATTAGATGGTAAGAAAAACACATCTAAATAATATGAATTACCAAAAGGGGATGGTAATTGAACTTGTTCCCACTGAGCTTGAATAGCAACAACACTTGTAATTACAAGAAGTATATTGACAATTGCTTTAAAGAAAGTATTCATATAATATGCGTGGTATGTTATGGGTGCAAAACTATAATATAGACATGACATTAACTTCAGTTTTTATTTCAACTGTGGAATCATATGTATTTTTAACTATGTTATGTATAGTTTGTAGAAACTTAGCTAGAAATTATTTATTCTTAAGTTATTGTATATACTAAGAGTAATTCTTATTTTAAAGATGTTTCTAAGCATAAAAGTTTATATGTACATTAAGTCAAACAGTATATATGGATAGCACCACATTTAATAATGAGAATTATTTCTCTTTTGGATCGTATGAATAATGTTTTCCATCGATTATTTCCTATTTATATGGTAGAAAAATTATGAAAAGAAGATCTTTCCTATCCTTTTTCATCCCTGATAATCATAGTGATAAAGTAGAGAAACCCTTAAATGCAAGTATCAATCCCTATACAAAGCCTTTAGATACTCTTACTGCTACTCATTTACTTAGACGCTTAAGTTTTGCCCCAAGCCCAGCTTTAGTAAAGCAATTAATTGGGAAATCAGCATCTGAAGCAATTACACTGATATTGGGTAATGAAGAAATGCAGCCATCTGCTCCAAGCTGGATTAATTCGTCGACAGAGAATCCAAGAGGTGCAGATATCTATACTAGAAATTCTATCGAAGGAGGCTGGAAGAATCTTCAAGGGCAATTACAAACGTGGTGGCTTACAGCCATGCATAAAGAAACTTTACCTGCAGCCGAGAAACTTACCCTGTTTTGGAGTAGTTTTTTTACAACTGAATTTGTAAGTGATGATACCTATATTCCACCTCAAATGCTGTATAGACAAAATGCACTTATTCGTAAAAATAGATTAGGAAATTTTAAAAGTTTTGTAAAAGATATCACCTTAGATCCATCAATGCTTGTGTATTTGGGAAATGTTTTAAACATTAAAGGAAGACCAAATGAAAATTATGCAAGAGAATTAATGGAATTATATACGTGCGGTATTGGCTATTATACCGAAGGTGATGTTAAAGAAGCAGCAAGAGTGCTAACCGGATGGAAAGTGGGAATGTTTAATGATGAGCCAGCCAAAAACGGTATTTATAATACCTATTTTCACCCACCAGATCATGATAATGGCTCGAAGCAATTTATGGGAATGCCAATTCCTTCTAGAGATGATATTGCAAATACAGAATATCTGGTAAAAGTAGAAGAGGTTAATGATCTTATAGATATACTTTTTGATGTACGAGCAGATGCTATTTCTAGATTTATAGCTAGAAAAGTGTATTTATTCTTTTTTTATAGCAATCGTGCTGTTGTAGATGAAGAATTTATACAAAAAGCTGCCAAAGTGTTTAAAGATAACAAATTCGAAATCAGGCCTTTAATTGAAGTAATGCTTGGAAGTGAATTCTTCTTTAGTGAGTATATAAAAGGTGCTCAGATAAAATCCCCAGCTGAATATGCATTAAGTATTTCTCGTCCACTTAATAAATATCAAGCCGATATGGCAAATGCATTAAAAGGTATGGATCAAGATTTAATCGATCCTCCAAATGTTGCTGGATGGGAAGCACATCAAAAGTGGATTACTACGAAAACATATCCAAATAGAAAAGTATATATCGAAAACATCATAAAAGTATTAACAGATGATGAATGCGTCAATTTTGTAAAAAGTTTTGATCAATATGATGATGCTGTAGAATTGGTAAAAAATATTATTTCTATCCTACTTCCTTTAGGTGTAACGGATGGATATAGAATGTATTTAACCGATGCAGTTCTCTTAAAAAATCAGCCTGCTTATGAATGGACAACAATGCTTAATTCAAAAGCCACGGTAGCGTTAAGAATTAAAGACTTATTAAATGACATAGTAAAAGCTCCTGATTTCCATCTCTGCTAAATTAAACGAATATACAAAGAACATTAAGAGAAATAATATGACAATACATCGACGCACTCTCCTTAAAGCTGGCGCAGCAACTGGTGCATTAGCTACATTTGGTAATATTCCAGTATTTGCGTTAAATCCAGCAAAAATGTTGGGTACAAATGTTATGAATGATGATTCTATTCTTATTATTATTCAATTGTTTGGTGGTAATGATGGATTAAATACTATTATTCCTGCAGATGATCCGAATTATTATGCTATAAGACCCAATATTGCGGTTAAAAAAGACCAAGCAAAACGCATTTTTAATTCTAAAGTGTATTTCCATCCAGCTTTAGTAAATAATGTATATAAAAATGGTTTCTTAGGTTTGATTGAAGAAGGAAGATTAGCTGTTATACAAGGATCAGGATATGAAAATCCGAATCTCTCCCATTTTAGATCTACAGATATTTGGTTAAGCGGCATTAATTCTTCAGAACCTGATGCTAAACTGAGTGACGGATGGTTAGGACGATACTTTTCATCACAATTACCGAATTTTCCTATTGAAGTGCCCGAACATCCTTTGTGTATTCAATTAGGAGGTTCTTTGTCTATGCTATTTAAAAGTTCTAAAGGTGATATGGGGATTGCTTTATCCTCACCCGATGAATTCTTTAAAAATGGACAAGGTTCTTCAACTGGCCGAGATATCATACAAGGCAATACTCCCTATGTAGAAGAATATAATTTTATTCAAGCAATTGCTAAGCAAAGTGATACATATTCTACGGTTGTAAAATCTGCATTTGATAAAGGTAAAAATTCACTCAATTATGCAGCAGGATTTCCAGCTCAAATGGCTACAATTGCTAGGCTTATTTCAGGTGGTTTAAAAACCAAAGTATATATGGCTTATTTAGGTGGTTTTGATACACATGTTCAACAACAGAATACTGATAATTCAGGATTACATCCCAATTTAATGGCTTCTTTAGCAAATGGAATAAGCCAATTTATGGCAGATGCTTTATCTCAAGGATTTGCTAATAAAGTTGTTGGATTAACAGTGTCTGAATTTGGCAGAAGGCCTTATGAAAATGGATCTAATGGTACAGATCATGGAACAACATCTGTTCAATTTGCATTTGGAAATAGAGTACAAGCCAATGTATTTGGAAATGACCCAGATTTACAGAACTTTGATAGAAATGGCGATCTAGACTATGATTTACAAAGAAATATTGATTATAGAAGAGTATATGCAGAAATATTACAGACATGGTTTGGGGCTACCAAAGAAGAAGTAACAGAGATTTTTGGAGAAAGAGTTGTTCCTCTTCCCTATTTACAATCTCCCATAAGTTATGTTGCAGATTCATTTGCTGGTGAAAACAATAATAAGCTTCGTTATTCATGCAATCAATCTAATGGACAAAATGGACATGTCCATTTTGAATTAAAAAATCCTGCAAAACTAGAAGTCAATATTTATGATATTATAGGTAAGTACTCTTCAACAGTGTATAACTCAGAAGCTATACCTGGACTTTATGCAATACCTCTACAAACTGATTTACTGCAAAATGGAACTTATATATGTGAAGTCCTAGCAGATCAAAACCGAGAAATACTTACTTTTAGCATTGTCCACTAAGGTTTAATTGTGTGTACGATATCTGGTTTTATGCACTCTGTATGTCTAATATTTGTATTAGGATGTGGAGCAACATATACATATGCACAAAATATACCTAAAACTATACCTGCTGAATTTAGCCATATCGATTCAAAAAATGCTCCATTATATCTAAAACCATTAATTACAACTATTCATCAAAGTTTAACTTCAAGTTTATTCACTGAAGCTCATTATCAAGATGATTTTTCTTTAGGGTTTGATATTTCAATAGCAGCGATGCAAATTCCAGAAAATGCTAAAAATTACACATCAAGCATACCTGATATTTATGTAAACAATACCAAAGAATATCAATCATTAACCGGAACTGGAATACATAATCCAGTTACAATTCAACAACCAACAATTTATGGTGGTACTTCAACGCCATTGTTTGTAGTTGGACAAAACCAAACAGCAAAATCATTAGCTTCACTTGACGGGAAAAATATTGATGCTATACTGGGATTACCTATCATTCAATTATCTCTGAATCTTCCTATTTATTCTCAAAGCAAATTTTGCGCAGCTTATTATAATCAAGGTGATGTATCCCTATCATTTTTAAGAGTTGGTTATAATCAAAGAATAGATAAGCTTATAAAAGGTTTGCTTCATGATCAAACAATGGCAATTGCATTGCATGGATCTTTTAATGAAATTTCAATGGCATTTGGTGATTCTATTAAATCTCATTTTTCGTCACTTGCTATTGGAGTACATGCAAGTAAGAAAATTAATAAATCATTTATCATCTATGCTGGATTTCAATGGGAAGATATTCAGGGAGGATTCGATGGTGCAAGAAAAAAAGTAAATGGGCAAATAGATAGTCCATATCCAGAAGTAAAAAATAATGAACATTTGCAATTTAATTTCATGTCTGATAATGCATACAAAATGATAGTAGGATTAAAAGCCAAATATGGAATTTTTGATTTTTTCACTGATATTTCTTTAGCTTCCCAAACAATGATAAATTCGGGTTTTTCTATATACTTTTTTCGTGATACTGATTTCTACTAATGAGAAGACATTTTATATATAGTTTTTTTTGTGTCACTATGATATGTTATCTCATATCTTGTGATACATTACCTACAGTATTTCAAGAACCAAGAGCTCAATATGTTATTGATACTATTGAGGTTATCAATAATTTTCAGACACCTTTTTCTGCTGTTACTTCATATAATTTTATTGATGATAATGGAACCATAGGTAATTTTTACAAATCGAATAGAGACAAAATCAAAGAAGCTTATATATATAGCATCGCATATTCTATTGATTCAATTGCCTTTGACCCACTTAGGGATTCGCCATTTGTAACAAATCAACAACTGTTTAAACAATTAGTATTTGATTCTATTAATATCTTTATACAAGTAAAAGATGATTTAACAAAAGAATGGAAAGTACCAGTACGATTTGCTTCTTTTAATCAGATAAGAGTTTCTAACTATTACAGAACTCCGCAACTAGTTGTATTACCAGATTCATTGAGTAAAAGTTTAGGCTCAGATCTACGTCTGAACCCAGAAATCAGAATTATGAAAAAGATATCTAAGCCACAACAATCTTCGGGGTATTTCAAGCATTTTGGATCAAGAATTCAGATAGCGATTGGCTTCACATTAAATTATTAATATCGTATATGATACAATGTATTTTAGTATTTCTCTTGTGTTTTACATGTCAACTTCAAGCGCAAAAAGTTAATAATGATGAAGTATACACATTAGCAATTAGTTATGAGAAATCTGGTGATGCAAAGAATGCCGCTCGTTTATATCAGGAATTATATGCCAAGGTTAATACAAATAGTGACTATCTATACGGCGTTTCTAGAACTTTACAAAGTTTACAAAGATTTCCAGAATTACTACCAATTATAGAAGAGTTTACAGCTCGATTTCCAACTATAGAACACTTTTCTTTATGTTCATATATTGCTAAAAAATCGGGTTTTACTGAAAAAAGCAATACATATTGGGAACAATCTTTACAATTAGTGTCAAAACTTCCCAACGATATAGTAAAAGATAATGCAATCCGATTAGTTGGAAAGTATCAAACAGATGCTCAATCAGGCAATAATGCAATTCTAACCTATAAAAAAGGAAAAGAACTACTTAAGAATCAACTAGGATTATATTCAGATGAATTATCTCAGTTATATGCTTTAATCAAAGATTATGAATCTGGCACAAAAGAGGTATTAGAACTATTCTCACTCAATCAAAATTATGCTTTAGTTCAGGGTAGGCTTTCTGCATATTTAACCACAGTTGAATCAATCGAACATATTGATAAACAACTTTCTAAACAGGCTGAATTACAACATTCATATGCATTATATAAATTATATCAGTGGTTTTTAAGGGAAACAAGACAATATGATAAAGCTCTGTCTTTGGTGAAGGGAACTGAAAAATTGTTTGGTTCAAAAGGAAGAGATATAGTTGATTTTGCGGATATATGTAATAAAGATGGAATATTAGATATTGCAAATGAAGCCTATTCTTTGTTAATAGATTTAGGTAAAACTTCACCATTTTATTCAAAAGCAATTTTTGGTTATGCTACAGTTTTAGAGCAAAAATTAACTATTCTTAAAAAAACATTTCCAGATTCTATCCCAAAAGATGACATACTTTATATAATAAGTAAATATGATGATATTGTAGAATCATCCCCATATACAGCCATTGCAGGTGAATGTCTTTTAAGAAAATCTCAATTACAAAGTAATTTTTTGGATGACAATGTTTCTGCAAAAAAAACATTAGAACAGATTATCCAAGGATATGCTCATAATTCGATTTCAGTGCTGGCTGCTAATGAACTTGCATTATTATTGATTAAAGAGAATAATAGTACTCAAGCAAAAGAGATACTTCTACTTAATATCAACAAAGCATCTCTTGATCAAAATGAAACCGATAGATCTCAGTTTATTTTAGCTGAAATGATGTATTTTGAAGGCAATATAGATTCTGCTATTGTGCTATTATTACCAATTTCTGGAAAACCAGAATCTGATATTGCTAATGATGCTCTTGAACGATTATTGTTTATTGAAGAGAACAAACAATATGTATCAGACTTAATCATATTTGCAAAAGCAGAGTATTATGAAAGAATGAGGAAATATTCTGAAGCTATACCAGAATTTAAAAAGATTACGGCTGAGGGAGATTTATCAGAATTAAGACAGATTAAAATTGCTGAAATGTATTCAAAGTTGAAAAATATTAACAAAGCAATTGAAGAATATTCCAGCTTTTTGATACTGTATCCAGAAAGTATTCGAACAGATAAAGTACTGTTTACAATTGGAGAGATGAATATTATTCAAGGGGATAAAGAAAAGGCTATCATATCTTTTACTGATATTTTGGTGAGATATCCTAATTCTATGTATGTAAAAAAATCGAGAGATATAATCCGTAGACTAAGGGGTGATGTACATTAATCGAAAGGATTTTCATCAGGATCTTCAAGGGTATCACTTTCATGATAAGTAGACTTTTCTGAAAATATAGAATGGATATATCTGATTCCCCCAACAACAAGATAAAACAACATACTTGGGAAAATCAAAACTCCTTTACTGAGTAAAGATCCTATAAAACCAGAGCAAACAAGCAATGAAAATATGGGTCGAGATTTTAATAAATTAATGCTTGGTCTTGGAAGATTATCATATTTTATTGTACTTATCATAGCCAAAGAAACAATTACTATGATTAGAGTAGTGCTAATTACATTAAAACGATCGGGAATAATATGTAGTGGCAAAAAGAAAACAATATATGAAACTAAAGTAACAGCACTTGCCGGAATTGGCATTCCACTAAAAAACAACTTATCCTCAAAACCTTTAAGCTGAACATTGAATCTTGCTAGCCTATAAACACCAGCTAAAACAGGTAATGAAGCAATGAGAACTCCTGTAGAATTCCATTCATACATCATACTTTTATATAACATAAAAGAAGGAGCCAATCCAAAGGAAACAGCATCACATAATGAGTCTAACTCAACTCCTAATTCACTTGTTGATTTCGTTAACCTAGCCATCATTCCATCTAAAGCATCAAATATTCCAGCAATAAAGATACAAATTGCAGCCCTATCATAATTACCATCGGAAATATGAATAATTGCAGTAAAACCTGAGAACAAATTAGCTAAGGTAAATAAATTTGGAATGATTGAACGTGTAATTCTCATAGAAAAATGTGCTTATTCTTCATGTTTATTATTTGGAAGAAAGGGTATAAATGAAAGAAGAAAATTCACAGACTGTTCAAGATCATCAAAAGAACCATTATTATCAATTATAAAGTCTGCTTTATTGATAAGCTCTTGATCATCAATTTGATGCTTCATTCTTCTTAGAATATCTTGTTCTGATAAATGAGTTCTTTCTTGAACTCTGCCAATTTTAATCTTTTGATCAGCTACAATGCCAACAATATAATCAAAACCAAACTCTAAACCAGCCTCAAACAAAAGTGCCATATCAATACAAATCAACTCAGCTCCTTGCTCGGCTGCTTTCATAGCATCATTGAATAGTCTTTCTAATAAGGGTGGATGAACAATTTCATTTAGTTGATTTAAAAGATGTGTATTTCCTTCTGCAAATACAATAGAAGATATAAAAGAAAAATCAATTTCACCATTCTGAAGAATTGATTCTTTACCAAAAGTTGAAAGTAATTTAGATTGAATGTCTGTATTCTGCTCCATGATTTCTTTTGCAAGATTATCAGCATTTAATACAATATGTCCAGATTGTGCGAACAAAGTACCTACAGAGGTTTTTCCAGATCCAATCCCACCAGTAATCCCTATCAATAAAGGTTCGGAATTCTCTTCGGTTAGATCATTGTCATCTATTATTGTGTCTATCATATTTGATGGAATTGATTTGTAGTAAAAATTATTTCTTTACTATTTATCTGATTATCATTTCTCACATTGGTAAATCTACGGAATTTCGCTAATTTGGTATACATGTTATTAATGTGATTCTATTTGAAAAATACGCTGTAAGGAGTACATTAGATGAAAGTTGACGTCGTGATGCCAAAAATGGGCGAATCCATTCAGGAAGGCAAAATTTTGCGTTGGTTAAAAAAACCAGGCGATAATGTTGAGCGCGACGAAATCATTCTGGAAATATCGACCGACAAAGTAGATACAGAAGTTCCATCTCCAACGGCTGGTATTCTCACTGCACTTTTAGCCCAAGAAAACGATACAATAGAAGTTGGTAAAGTGATTGCTCAATTAGAAACTGAATCTTCAGCCGCTATTGTTCATTCAACTCCTGCTCCAGTTATAGAAAAGCCTATAGTTACAGAACCTTCAAAAGTAGATGAAAAACCTATTGTTGACATTTCTGTACCTAGCCCAAGCATAATTTCTTTAAATAACTCAGGAAATATTACTGAAGTTGTGATGCCTAAAATGGGTGAATCTATTCAGGAAGGAAAAGTATTACGTTGGTTAAAGAAACCAGGTGATACAATTGAGCGAGATGAAATTTTATTGGAAATATCAACTGATAAAGTTGATACAGAGGTTCCATCTCCAGTTGCCGGCACTTTATCAGAGTTAAAAGCTCAAGAAGGCGATACTGTAGAAGTTGGAACAGTGATTGCACTCATTTCTTCTGGCACAGTTACTGTAAGCAATCAATCCAATCCTATAGTTGCACCTGCACCAGCTGCAGCATCTGTTCAAGCACCAAGTATTGTACCTCAATCAATTGTTCATACCGAAGAAGTTGCTACACCTATAATTGATATACCTAGACAAAGTGGCTCTCGATTTTACTCTCCATTAGTTCGTTCAATTGCAGAAGTAGAAAAAGTAAGTCTACAGGAATTAGAATTAATCAAAGGAAGTGGACTAGAAGGTAGAGTTACTAAAGCTGATATCCTACTTCATATTGCCAATAGATCTTCTGGAACTACAGTTATTCAAAGTACAGTAGTTGTTCCACCTGCTCCAATGCCAATTGCAGCTACTATACAGCAAAGTGCTTCCGTTCCTTCTGTAGTACCAGTGCAAGTATCTGGTAAGAATTGGGGTAATGATGTTGAAATCATTCCTATGGATAGAGTCAGACAGATCATTGCTGATCATATGATAAAATCAAAACAAACTTCACCACATGTTACAAGTGTGGGAGAAGCTGATGTCACCCAATTGGTTCATTTTAGAGAAATAAATAAATCTGCATTTGAAAAGAAAGAAGGATTCAAGTTAACATTAACTCCATTTTTTGTAAAAGCAATTGTGGATGCGGTTAAAAAGTATCCGCTTATTAATGTAAGCGTTGATGGCACAAATGTTATTCGTCATAAAAAAGTTAATCTTAGCTTTGCAACAATATTACCTGATGGGAATTTAATTGTTCCTGTAATAAAAGGTTCTGATACCATGAATCTTTCTGGTATTTCTCGTTCAATTAATGATTTAGCACAAAGAGCTCGTACTAAAAAATTATCACCTGATGAGATTACTGGTGGAACGATTTCTATGACCAATATGGGTGCATGGGGTTCCTTATTTGGTACTCCAGTAATTAATCAACCACAAACCGCTATCATCGGTATATATGCCGTTCAAAAACGTCCTGTTGTGGTAGAAGTTAATGGAGAAGACATGATAGCTATACGTCATATGTTGTATATATCAATTACATATGATCATAGAGTTATAGATGGCGTATTGGCATCCTCTTGTTTAAAAGAAATTTGTCAAGGTTTAAGTAAAATGAATGCGTCTACAATAGATTTATAAATAACAATAAGGCTCTCTTTTTAGATAAAGAGAGCCTTTCTTATGTACATGAAAACAATAAAACACATACATATTATAATCCTTTCTGTGATTATGGTATTATCTCAAGTGTCTGCAATTATGCATACACATGATTTTGTTTTATGTAACACAAAAATTGAAAAGATACACATATATGGTATTGAATATGCTCATGATTCAGCTAGTGTATCAAATCATGTACATTGTGCTTTATGTGATATTTCATATAGTCCTGGATTTTTGATAATTCATAAAAATCAAACGATTTTAGAATTTTCACCTGTACAATATCCCCATACTTCCCCCTCTCAATTCTACGCTTTTTGTATCTTACAAAAACAATCTAGGGCTCCCCCTTATACTGCTTAATTAATAGTTTAATAATTCATTAAGTAGTTTACATTATTAGAGTTAAAGATGTTTTCACGTGCATATTTATGCTTGTGGGTAATCTTATTTCTATGTTTTGCTAGTGATATATATACTCAGAATATGAGAATAATATCAATTGTAACTCAACTAGAAAAAGGATTAGCTAACAAAGCATTATCTCAGGTATCAGTACTTATTGGTACCAAAGGTATAAGAACTGATATAAACGGATTAGGTTGGTTGACGGTATCTAAAACAGCCACATATTCACTTAAGGCAAGTTATCCAGGTTATGTTCCCGTTCAAGATACTTTATTACCAGGTGATGATACAACCATAACAATTGTTTTAAAAGAAATAAAATTGTATCAAACAAATAAGATAACTGTGAATGCGGATAGAAATACTGTTTATGGAACTGCAACACAACAAATTAAAGTAATTTCCTCTAAAGAATTAGATGAACATAGAGGGCAAACCCTAGGTGAAAGTTTAAATGGACAACTTGGAATAACAACTATTCAAACTGGGTCTTCAATTTCGAAGCCTGTGTTAAGAGGTTTACATAGTCAAAGGCTTTTAATATCAAATGCTGGTATAGCACAAGAAGGACAACAGTGGGGTGCTGAACATGCTCCTGAGATTGATATATTATCAATAGGTTCTATACACATTCTTAAAGGAGCAGCTGGAGTAGAATATGGCCCTGGAGCAATGGGCGGAATGATCAAAGTTGAACCGCCTTCAATGATGGATACTGCTGGGTTAAAGGGTATTATTAGTTCTAATTTGATGTCCAATAATCGACAAGGCTCTTTGTCGGGCTCACTAGATGGAGCAACTTCTTTGTATAGAGGAGTATTATCATTAAAAGTTCAAGGAAGTGTTCGAAAAGCAGGTGATATGAAAGCTGCTTCTTATGTATTAGGTAATACTGCATTTACAGAAAAGAATGCTTTTATTTCTACATCATATACTCATAATAATGGAATAATTGTTAAGAGTAGATTCTCGACTTTTACTTCTGAATTAGGAATTTTCAAGGGAAGCCATATTTCTAATTTGAGTGATTTATTGCTGGCTATAGAAAGAGGAAAACCATTAAAAGAATATGAATTTTCATATGCTATTGCTAATCCCAAACAATATATTGCCCATGATTTATGGGCAAATTCTATGTCTATTCCTTTATCTGAGAATATTAATGCAGAAATAATTCATGGCTGGCAATTTAATGATAGAAAAGAATTTGATGCTCATAATTTGCGTATTCCTAAAGATTCAGTTAATGCATTAAATGAAGCGCTGGCAATACCGGCTATGAAGCTACAATTAGTAACCCAATCATTAGATATTAAATTCAAGATACAACAACCAATCCACAATATTACTTCTACGTTTGGATGTTCTTTGCAGGATCAACATAATGTACGGTCAGGAAAAGTATTATTAATTCCTGATTATACATCATTAAATATTGGCTCTTATATATTGGCAAATTATATAGATAAATCTATGATTTACAATATAGGAATTCGATATGATAAGAAGAATATTGACATTCCAGCATTAAGTACCCCAATAAGAAAAATTCAAGATACATCATTGTTTTTTGATGGTTTTTCTGGTGCTGCTGGTGCTTTATGGCAATATGACACAAATATACAATGCACGATAAATTTTGGAACTGCATGGAGAGCACCACAGATAAATGAATTATTCAGCAATGATATACATCATGGAACTGCGCAATTTGAGATTGGAGATATTAGTCTTAAAAAAGAGCAATCCTTCAGCATGGATATCAATACTATCTATAGTGAACCAGATTTTCATGCTGAATGTAGTATATATTCAATGTGGTTTGATAATTATATAGTAATGTTACCAGACAAAGAATTTCCAACTGTAACTGTTAGAGGTACCTTTCCTACTTTTAGATATTCTCAAACAAAAGCTATTATATATGGTTTAGAATTAATGGCAGAGTATCATATGAATGATTGGTCCAAAGTTACAGTTCAGACTACAATTACAAAGGGTGATGATAAAACAAACAATTCACCATTGTTCCAAATTCCAGCTAATAGGTATCAGGCTAATATTCATGTACATAAGCAAGATTTTCTTTCTATTTTTCATGATGCATTTGCTGAATTTGGTTGTTTATTCGTAAGCACACAAGATAGATTTGCACCTAATTTAGATTATGCAAATCCCCCATTGGGATATCAACTGTATAATATCTCTTTTGGTGGTACAATACATACAGGATATGATAAGTATATTTCATGCACAATGAGTGCAAACAATATATTCAATTCAGATTATAGGGATTATCTCTCTAGATATAGATATTTCTCTGCTGATCAAGGTTTTAATCTAACATTTAGATGTTCTTATTCATTTTCACTATTATAAAAAAGGAAACTATTATGAAATTTATTAGAATGAGCATATATATATTCTCACTATGTTTAGTACAGTTTTTATTTCCATCATGTAAAAAGACAGATCCTGTAAAACCACCAGTTAATGAACATGATTATGCTACTGATGTTATTATTACATTAGTGAATCAAAGTAATCCTCAAGACACTATAATTTCGACTTGGAGTGATTTAGATGGTCCTGGAGGTAATAGTCCTACTATATCTGATACTTTACGATTAGTAAAAGGAAAAAAATATAATGGATCTATCACATTATATAATAAATCCAAAAATCCAATAGAAAATATTACCAATGAGATTATTGAATTAGCAGATGAGCATCAGTTCTTTTATACACCATCATCAACAATAAATTCACTCATTGTTTCAATTTTAGACAAAGATTCTAAGAATTTACCAATAGGTTTATTATTTACAATAGATTCACCTATATCAAATCAAGATATTGGTTTGTTAAATGTTGTATTATCACATTATGATGATTCGCCCAAAGATGGAATTAACAGAAGCGCAGAAACTGATATAGAAATAGACTTTCCAATATCTTTACAATAAGGATTTATAGTTATACGCGAATACATTATTGAGAAACTTGATATCTGAAAAGATAATCTACATTGAAAGATTAATATAATGTCAAATAAAGAAGTTAACTGTAGATATGCTATGTGATATGAACAGTTAACTACTTTTCTTTGGTAAATTCACATCGTACTCGTAACATTGCAACAATAATAACCCTTTATTATCCTTAAAAATGAGCGATCCAAATTTTGAACAAGAAGGCTTCATGCACGATCCTGATGCATCTATATTAAAAGATGCATTAGAGAAGAGCAGAAAAGTATTAGAATCTGGAATTGGTTCATTGCCTCCCGCTGATATTTTAGAAGCTTTAGTACATTATTGTATAGAAACTGGCCATAATAAAGATGCATTAATGATTGCAGATGCTTTATTATCATATGAGCCATTTTCTGCAGATGCATGGCATGCTAAAAGTGTTGCAGAAGCTAATAATGAAAATTACGATGCAGCTAAACAATCTATTATTAAAGCGCTTTCATTAAATCCTTCAGATGCATCTATTCAAATCACTCATGCTATGTTAGCAAATCAACTTGGTGATTCTGAACAAGCATTACATATATATACTTCTCTATTAAAGATATATCCTGGCAACGATGAAGTCTTTTATGGCATGGCGCAATTACATGAAAAAGCAGGAAGATATCATGAAGCAATTAAGATTTTAAAGTTTCTATTAAATAGTGAAGATTTTAAGAAAAATGCATTAAGCGATTTAGGATATTGTTATGATTGTTTGTTTGATTATACTCATTCACTGTTTTATTATGAAGAATATCTTAAAATAGAACCCTTTGATAGTACAGCATGGTTTAACAAAGCAGTAGTGCTATGTCATTTAGAGCGCTTTAATGAATCTGTCGAAAGTTATGATTATGCATTGGCAATAAAAGAGGATTTTGCAGGAGCATGGTATAATCGGGGTAATGCATTAGGTTCTATAGGTAAGATATCCGAAGCAATTGAATCGTATCAACAATCATTATTATATGAGCCAGAAGATACCTCAACTTGGCATAATTTAGCAAGTTCTTTAGAAGAGACAGGTGAATTTAAAGATGCTATACATGCTTTTACAATGGCATTATATCATGATGAGAACCATTGTGAATCGTATTATGGTAGAGGTTCTTGTTATGATGCATTAGAACAATATACAGAAGCCCTTAAAGATTATGATAAAGCACTAGAATTGTTTAGTGAATATACTGATGTGTGGTATGCAAAAGCTGATGTTTTATTTAATATTCAAGATATAGATGGAAGCTTGGATTGCTATCAAATTGCATTAAAGTTGAATCCAGAAGATAATGAATGTAGACTAGATTATGGATTAACATTAGCTGAATCAAAGCAATTTAACAAAGCGGAAGAACAGTTCTTACATCTTATTCATCATAATGCAGAATGGTATGCAGCGTATTATGAATTAGCTAAGATTAAACATATCCAGAATAATGAAAATGAAGCTCAAGAATTACTTAAAAAGGCTATTTCATTAGATAAAACAAAAGTTGAAGAAATGCAATCAGATTTCTTTCTTTATTGTAAAAACAATCAATTGATCGATTTATTCTCACAAATTATATAGCACCATTGGAGTAGAAGCTCATGAAAATGACAGTAATAGGGGCAGGAAATGTTGGCGCCACAACGGCACAACGCCTTGCAGATAAGCAACTTGCTACAGAAGTAGTTCTATTGGATATAGCCGAAGGAATTCCCCAAGGAAAAGGTTTAGATATGTATGAATCTATGCCAGTTGAAGCTTCAGATTGTAGAATAGTAGGTACAAATTCTTATGCAGATACTGCAGATTCTGAAATTGTTGTCATTACAGCTGGATTAGCTAGAAAACCAGGAATGAGTCGTGATGATTTATTGGTTGCAAATGCAAAGATTGTAGGTTCATGTGCTGAACAAGCTGCAAAATACTCTCCTAATGCCTTTTATATTATTGTGTCTAATCCATTAGATGTAATGACTTTTGTTGCATTACAAAAGACAGGTTTACCAAGAAATAAAGTGTTAGGTATGGCTGGTGTATTAGATACCGCTAGATATAGAACATTCTTATCAATGGAATTACAAGTATCTGTAGAAGATATTCAAGCTTTTGTTTTAGGTGGCCATGGTGATACTATGGTTCCATTACCACGATATACTACAATTGCTGGAGTTCCAATCACTGAATTATTAACTCAAGATAGAATTGATGATATCGTACAAAGAACCAGAAATGGTGGAATAGAAATAGTAAACCATTTAAAAACAGGAAGTGCATATTATGCTCCTTCTGCTGCTGCAGTTCAAATGGTAGAATGTATTGTTAAAGATAAACGACGTATTCTCCCCTGCGCAGTGTTGCTACAAGGTGAATATGGCCTTAATGATGTTGTGGTTGGTGTTCCTGTTAAAGTTGGTAAAAATGGAATGGAAAGTATATTTGAAATTACATTAAATGAACATGAAAATGCAGCATTAATTAAATCTGCTGACGATGTAAAATCTAATATGGAAAAATTACGATCACTTGCATATTGATTATAAATAAACATAAGAATACCGGGCTTACTTTACGATAAAGTACCCGGTTTTCTTTATATATATAGATTTTTAATTATATACTAGATATGGCAAATCAACAAACAAAATCATTTGGTAAAAAAAACCAAACTCTCAGTCCTCGTCCATTGATTCCAGAGAAATACCAAGATACAGCATATATAATTGCTCTGTTTTTATCTGTTATTCTTTTTCTTTCTCCTGCTTTATTTACTGGAGGAAGCTTTAATGCATCAGACAATATTGCCTCTTTTAGTTTTGATACATATCTAAAAAATGCATCAAAAGCTGGTGAATTCCCTCAATGGATACCATATATATTTGGTGGGATGCCTAGTTATTCTGCTTTATTAACAACTGGAGATAGATCTTGGGACTTTTTATCCTCATTGTATTTTGGAATTTCTAAGTTTATGGGGATTATTTTTAATAATGATATTGCAAGAATTTCCTTCCATTATATCATGTATGCAATTGGTATGTATGCACTTATGAGATCGAAAGGAAAAGATAGATTTATTGCATTCTGCACTGGGTTTGCAGCAGTATTTTCTACTTTTATTATCACTTGGATCATGATTGGACATAATACTAAACCGATAGCATTAGCTACTTTTCCATTTATTTTATTATTCCTTGAAAAGTTAAGACATAAATTTTCGCTAGGATATGCATCCGCACTTGTTCTTGCTGTACATGTTTTAGTTGAATCAACCCATGTTCAAATGGCATATTATGGCATCATTACATTTGGTTTATATCTTATTGCCATAAGTATATCTTCAATCATAAAAAAAGAATCTTTACTTGGTATAATTCGCTCTTCGGTTGCTTTATTGATAGCTGGTATTCTAGCTTTTGGAATGTCTGCTGATAGATATTTAAGTGTACTTGAATACAAATCATCTTCTACAAGAGGATCTGGTCCGATTCAACAAAGTACAACAAAAGCCCAAGATAATACAGGTGGATTTGACTATGATTATTGTACTAATTGGTCATTTAGTCCTGAAGAAACAATCACTTTTCTTATTCCTAACTATTTCGGTTTTGGTAAATTAGAATATAAGCCTAATAAAAATCCAGATGATCAAGAGTATGAGCCTAATGAAAAAGTTAAAGGACAAATTGTTCAGTCATATTGGGGGCAAATGCCTTTTACTGATGCAGCTAACTATATGGGAATTGGTGTTTTAGCATTAGCATTAATTGGTATCATTGCTTTTAGAAAAGATATATTTATTCATTATCTGATTGCATTAAGTTTAATTTCTTTGTTTTTATCCTTTGGCAAAAACTTTCCCCTACTCTTTGATTTCTTCTATTATTATATGCCCGGATTTAACAATTTCCGTGCACCTATGATGGCTTTATGCGTTATGCAATTTGCAATACCAATTTTATTTGGTTATGGAATATCTGCTTTAACTAGTTGGAGAGAAGATAGACATCCTGATCAAGATAAGATATTATATTCACTTGCAGGTGCCTTAGGTTTATTATTAGTTTCAAGCATATTTATCGATCAAGGATCATATTCTGAAGCAATAGCACAGACACAAAAAATACAAAAAGAACTATTCCCTTTCATCTATTCTAGCATGAAATCTGACTGGTTCTTAACATCTTTTATTGGAATCATAACAGTTGCTATTTCATTGCTTTACGTAAAAGGAATTCTTAAAAAAGGAATATTTTACACAGTATTCGCAATTATTCTTATCGTTGATTTATGGCGCGTTGCTGGACGCCCAATGGAAGTTAATAAGGGCGATGTGTTTAAGAATGAATTTACAACACCAGATTTTGTGAATTTTATTAAACAGGATAAGTCACTATACAGAATAGCAGATTATGTATACCTAACTCAAGGTAAAACTAATGTCCCAGCATATTTCGAGCTTCAAAATGTTCATGGTTATCATTCTGCAAAAATGAGATTATATCAAGATGTTTTAGATATAGCTGGTGGAGCAGGTGGAAATGCAATCACAAATCCATTTTTGCTCAATTTATTGAATGTAAAATATATGGCAGCACCGCAGCCATTATTCGAAGGAATTAAACCTATTTATGAAAGTACGATGCAAACTTCCCAAGGTTTGATGCCTACTTTAGTATATGATAATCCCGGTGTATTGCCCAGAGCTTTCTTTGTAGATTCAGTTGTTGTAGCAAGCGATATATCTGTATTAAATCATCTTAAAAATGGTGATTTCGACCCAAGGAAAATCGCTTATGTACATAATTCATTATCTAGCAAGATTGATAATGCATTAAATGCAAAAGCAAGTATACTATCATTTCAAAATGAAAGAATTGATATTCAAACAGAAAACTCAGGCAATAATTTTCTTTTTGTTAGTGAATTGTATTACCCTGTCAGTTGGACATGTTTTATAGATGATAAAGAAACAGAAACGATTCAAACCAATTATGCATTTCGAGGAATCATAGTTCCAGCTGGAAAGCACAAAGTATCATTTATCTATCGTGGCCAAAGATTTGAGCAAGGCAAAATGATAAGTTTGATTGTTAATATTCTGACGACACTTTCTTTTGTTATTGCTTTTTTTCTTGAAAGAAGAAAATCAAATAGCTAAACATGATTGCTTTTGCTCAATAATTTTGCCGGAAGATGTAGATGTCTAGAAAACAAAAAAGACAAGAAATAATAATTGAACAATTGACAATTGAATCTCTTGGTAATGAAGGAGTAGCAATAGCTAGAAATGAAGAAGGAATTGTTCATTTTATTAAGCATGCTGCACCTGGTGATATTATAAAAGCAGAAATTAGACATAAAAAAAAACGCTATGCAGAAGGTATTATTAGAGAAATAATAGTACCCTCTTCTATAAGAATCAAACCAGTGTGTTCGCATGCGGGCACATGTGGTGGATGTTCTTGGCAACATATTGGTTATGAGCATCAATTATATTGGAAAAAACAGCATACAATTGATGTTTTTGATAGAATTGGGAAAATCCCTTATAATCATATAGCAGATACTTTACCTTCGCCTCAGCAATTGTATTATCGCAATAAAATGGAATTTTCATTCGGTTCTAGCAAATGGTTAACAGAAGATCAAATTGCTAGTGGAGAAGATTTCAAAAAAGATTTTGCATTCGGACTTCATATTCCAGGTAGGTTTGACAGGATATTAGATATTGAAGCTTGTTATATTCAGCCCAAAGCTGGAAATGCTATCCTGAAATTAATACGAGATACAGCTTTAGAATGTTCAATAAGTGCATATAATCCCAGAACTCATGGTGGATTTTTAAGAACTTTATTAATACGGTCAACTGTAGCAAATAATGAACTAATGTGTTTATTAATTACTCAAACTCCAAAAGAAGAAAGTGAATTTTTATTTCTAGATTGGTGGCAAAAAGAAGCTAAGCTATTAATACCTGAAATAACTTCACTTGCAACTGTAGAAAACAATTCTTTATCTCCAATAGCTCAGGGTGAGATTACTTTTATGGATGGCTCACCTTATATTACTGAACAGGTTCTAGGAATTAATTATCAAATTTCTCCATTCTCATTTTTTCAAACAAATTCTTATCAATTGCCTTATTTGCTGGAGTCGATAATTAATCAAGCAGATATAACTCATGATGATATTGTATGGGACTTATATTGTGGGGCCGGAACAATATCTTTTCCAATTGCCAAAAAAGCAAAACATTGCATAGCTATAGAATTATCTCAAAGTTCAATTAATGATGCTAAGAATAATCAAACAATTAATGAAGTTGAAAACATAGAATTTTATTGCTTTGATTTACACAAAAAACAAGCTATAGACTTTCTGCAAACATTATCAAAACCTGATATTATTATTATTGATCCTCCAAGGGCTGGAATAAACCAAATTTTATTAGATCATCTATTAGAGATTGAATCTCCTAAACTTATCTATGTTTCTTGTAATCCGGCAACTCAAGCAAGAGATTGTGCAATTCTATCTGAAAAATATATTATTATACATATTCAACCAGTGGATATGTTTCCTCATACTGCTCATATTGAATCCATAGCAACATTAATACTGAAGCAATAATACTATTACAATATTTCTGATATCTATATCCAGATAATTTTCCTAATTTATTAGAATAATAAGCGTAGTATTCTCCCCCTAAGTTCAAAGCAGACACATGAAATGTTTTATCATAATATTCTTGCATCTTATTTCCTGCACTTTGTTTGCGCAAGATGAAATGAATCTTCGTAAAGATTCTATGATTATCACTAAAAGTACAATTCAAGACAAAAGTTCTTTTAGATATGGAATTTTGGGAGGTATTTCTTCAATCCAGAATACATCTTCTTTGTCTATAGTGCCTGGAGCAACAGATTGTGGCTTTTTAACAGGTGGAAATGCACAAGGCACTTTTGGTGGTATTCATGTAGATTACTTTGTTTTAGATGATTATATAAGCTTGTCTGGTAGAATACTCTATGCAAGTAGACCTGCTACATTAACAGCGGAAACATCCAATTATCTTGTATTAAATCAAGATTTACAATATTCACCCTTAACCATAGAGCATAATTTTACAGCAGAGTTAGAGTATATAATTGCTGATTTAGGAATTAACTTTCAACCATTTCAAAACTTTCCTGTGTATTGTAGAACAAGTTTTGATATTGGAGATTCAAAGATCAAGAATTCTTATCTTCATTATGAAAAAATCCTTTCCCCCATTAATGTATTATACCCGAATAATACAAAAATTAGAGTTACAGGTACAGGCTCATTAGAAACTGCTTTGTCTTATGGTGTTAATATTGCAGTTGGCGCATATATTGAATTTCAACCATCACTATATATTAATCCAGAAATACATGTTCGCAAAGGTTTAAATTCTATTCTACAAAATGATCAATCATGGACAATTTCATCAATAGATGCTTCTATTGGAATAATGTATAGATATCATTCATCAGTGGAAGTTATTGATACTCAATACATTAATAATGTACCTTTAATTCCACCACCCACTCCAATTGTAAATCTTATTCCGCCAGTAGCTATTGGGACAATTTCATCAAATCCATTATCAATCCAAGAAACAATTGTTACACAAACATTTCCATTATTGCCATATATATTTTTTGATAGTATATCAACGGAAGTTACATCACGCTATCTAATTGATAATACATCTTTTATTGAGTCTAATTTATCGAAAGAGACATTAGAAACGTATTATAATATGATAAATATTATTGCCAATAGGATGAAATTATCTCCCCAAAGTTCTATAGTTTTAACAGGAACTACTGATGGAAAAGAACTCTCATCAATTGCCAAAAGAAATCAATTGGCTCTGCAAAGAGCAGAATCTATAAAGAAAATTCTAGTTTCTCAATTTTTAATAGATTCAAAGAGAATTGCAGTCAAATACAGAGATGTACCTGTATCTTCTTCTTCAGATAAATATCCAGAAGGAATTGAAGAAAATAGAAGAGTGGAATTTTCATCTGATAATATTGAATTATTGCAGCCTGTTATTCATACAAAATTTCAAGAGTTTGCTCCTATTTATAGAACTCAAATGTTTAAGACAAGTGTAGATACCCCTTCTATTGTGCAATCATGGCGTCTTGATATTTCATATAAAGGACAAGCTATTTCTAGTATTAATAATAGTGGAATCCCTCCAGAGCAGCTTGAATTAGAATTAGATGCTAAAGATCTTATTGCATTAGGAAATTCAATAAATATATTTGATTCTTTGGATGCTTCTTTAACCATTAAACAAGATAATGAAATAGAACATGTATCTACTTGTAAATTGGCCATTAATAAAACAATGAATCAATTTGAAATCAGTAGACTTAGCTTGATTGTTTTTGATTTTGACCAAAGTGATATATCAGATGTAAATAAATCTATGATGAAGTCTTTTGTAAGAGATGCATTAAAACCTAATTCTATTGCTACTATTACAGGTTCTACAGACAGATTGGGTGAGATTGAATATAATGAAGAGTTATCTGCAAATAGAGCAAATACAGTAAGAGATTATTTAAAAAGTATACAACCAACAGTTAATATTGGGTCCACAAAAGGTATAGGTGCTTCTCTGTTACCTTTTGATAATAATTTAGCAGAAGGTCGTTATTACTGTAGAACCGTTTCGGTAGAAGTAAAAACCCCACGACAATAATATATTAAAATGTTATTGTAATGATATTTGTTACACTATTATACTTAACTGGAAATGAAGCTAATGATGTTGCACTTCCATTGGTAGGTTGTTTCTCTACTTTGCCTGATTCCGGATTAAATTCAGCTCCATGGCATGGACAATATATATTTGAGTATTCTGTGTCAGGTGGTTGCACGGAACAACCTTGATGTGAGCATATACTTGTGACAGCTAAAAATGAGGATTCAGTTAATCGAATAATTAAGATGTCTTTATCATTATTTTGATTAGGTACATTTTTATAAGCAGCCCCACCTACTTTACTCAATGCTTCTAATCCCGGTGTATTCAAAGGAAAATCTATTTGAGTACCATTTAATGAATTTCCAGAGGGTGATTCATTGGATTCACAAGATTGTATTAAGCCAGCCAAACTTCCAGCACAGAATATTATACCAGCACTTTGTAATGCATTCGATATGAATTGTCTTCTTGTTGGAATTATTGAGAATTGGGGTACAATGTCATCTTTCATTTATCATTTTTCATATTAATAGTACAAATGTAATTGGGCGCCCCAACGTGATATATATCCTGGAGCTGAAGTATCGAAAATTCTATATTCTGGTCTAATTTCAATATTTGGCAGAGGAAATACTTGTGCTCCAAATACCATTTGTTTTATGATTGACTGATATGAGTTATTTACGATTAACTCTGAATATTCAAATCGAGTAAAAGGCAGAAACCAACTAGTTGCTTGCCAAGTAAGTTCTGCTAAATAGCTTGTATTTTTACCCTTTTCTCTGTTATTATTTATTAATGGCATTTTCCTGCTGGAAATATCTTGTAAGTCTGATAGAGACATATCTACCATGAAAGAAAGCTTATCAGTTAATCCAATCCCCATAAATGCATTTATCAATGAAAAATCTTGATTATGTAATATAGATGTTCCAATATATGTATTGATAGTATTATCAGAAAATCTTGGCCAATAGACAGCTCTAGCAGAATACATCAATGATCCATTATCAACATTACTGACGCTATTTTGTTGAGCAGTCGCATTAGAAAATATCCCAGCATTCACTGTTAATTCATGAATACTTTCATAGGTGAACTCAGCTCCTGCAGCAGAAAAGTAAGGAGCTAATATTGTCATTGAATTATATGGTGTAATTACATTTTCATTTAACCAACCAGCAGATAATTGACGAATCATCATTGTATGATCATCATATCTAATGCCAATTGTTGGCTGAAAAAAACCAAGTCTTAATTGTGGTAAAGAATTATCTGACTGTAGAATCACAGAGGCAGACCAAGACTGCTGTCCAGGATATTTAACTGGCCCTATATTATAATTTCCCTCCGCCTGTAACCACGGTAATAATTGATAATTGCCATATATAGACATCTGCATTGGTAGAATTCTTTGCTCTTTTGATTCATTTCTTGAGCGTATTAGTTGTAATCTCATATCAAAACCGATATTGCCTTTATTACCAATCATTGACCTAATAGAATCTTGTAATCCCCACAAGCCTTCAGCATTAATATTTTCAGGAATAAATGCACCTACATCTCTATAAGAATACCAACCTAGATCATTTCTTAAACCAGACCCTTGACTATTTACATGGCAACTAGAGCATCTATTTCCAGATATGAGTGAAAATTGAGGAAGTGCAAATAATTGTACATTATATATCAAAATGCAAGCACAACACATAATCAAAAAACGCATGAATTTAAACACTTAGTATGAAAATTAGTATGTAAATATTTTTTACTTGTACTAGGCAAATCTATCAAATATTATCATCTATTTTCCATTTTATTTTTACACTTTTAATAAATTTGTATATTCATAATATTCAGATTTTATGCCTACAGTAATGGAAAATTAGCTATATTTATTGAACTATTTTTTGTTACAATATTTTTATCTTTTTGTATTTAGATGTACCAATCGAAACTTTTTACTCCTACACTTAAAGAAGCACCTTCTGAAGCTCAAATTCCTTCTCATATACTGATGTTAAGGGCAGGTTTAGTTCGTCAATTAGGAGCAGGAATTTTCTCATTCTTACCATTGGGATATCGTATAGTAAAAAAGGTAATGGATATTATTCGTACAGAAATGGACCGAATTGGCGGACAAGAGTTTCATTTACCTGCTTTAAACCCAATAGAAATATGGGAGCAAACTGGTCGAGTTGAAGCCATGGGTGATGTTATGTTTCATATTAAGAATAGGGATGGTTTAGTATTAGCCCCTACTCATGAAGAAATAATGACATATCATGCAAGGCAGCATGTAAAGTCTTATAGAGATATGCCTCAAATTTGGTATCAAATACAAACCAAATTTAGAAATGAGCCAAGGCCTAAATCTGGTGTTTTACGTGGAAGACAATTTACAATGAAAGATTCATATTCATTGGATAATTCATGGGAAGCATTAGATACTAGCTATGATAAACATGCCGAAGCATATAGAGAAATATATAAAAAGTCTGGATTAAAGTTTTTTGTTGTAGGTGCTTCATCAGGTTCAATGGGTGGCAGTGATTCACAGGAATTTATGGTAGAATCTTCATTTGGTGAAGATACATGTGCTATATGTGATATTTCTGGATATGCAGCAAATATCGAAGTAGCAACTAGTGCTTTACAGCCTATAGATAGAATCCAAAGTGATGATTTACCCTCAAAATTTGCTACTCCACATGCTAAAACTATTAATGATTTAGTAGATCAGTTTTGCTTTGATAAAAATAGATGCGCTAAATCAGTAATATATATTGCAGATTCCAAGCCTTATTTAATTCTTATGCGTGGAAATGACGAGTTAAATGAAGCCAAGTTTCAACATTTTATTGGTGCTATTCAATGTCGAGCAGCTGATCCTGATGAATTATTGCACATTACAGGTGCTCATGCTGGATCAATAGGGCCAATAGGTATTAGTTCACAATGTACTATTTATGCAGATAATCTTCTTAAAGATGCTAATGGTCTTATTTGTGGAGCAAATGAGGATGGTTATCATTATTCATCATTAGATTTATTAAGAGATACAAATGTTCATGCATATGCAGATTTTAGAGTAGTTCATGAAGGTGAACCTTGTATTAATGGAAATAATCCTTTAAGAATTGTTAATGCTATTGAAATTGGACATATCTTTAAATTAGGGACGAAATATTCACAAGCTCTTGGTGCAACATTTGTAGATGAGCAAGGAAAAGATCATCCGATTATCATGGGCAGTTATGGCATAGGTGTAGAAAGAATAATAGCTTGTGCTATTGAACAAAATCATGATGATAAAGGAATTATGTGGCCTTTATCAATTGCACCATATCATGTTCATTTACTAGGATTAGGTTTACATAAATCGGCAGAAGCAGTTAAAGCATGTTCTGATATCCATACAATGTTAGAAAGTTCTGGTATTGAATGTTTATTTGACGATAGAGATATTTCACCAGGAATAAAGTTTAATGATGCTGATTTAATTGGTATTACATTTCAACTTATTGTTGGGGACAAAGGCCTTAATCAACATCAATTAGAATTGAAAATTCGTGCAACTGGTGAACGTATTCTTATACCGATTAGCGAAGAACATGGTGGTTTAACGAATATATTAACGACGATACAAAAGCAAATAATACATAATACAATACAATGAATCAATTAGCAGATTTACATACTCATACCATATTTTCTGATGGTATACTATCTCCTACAGAGCTTTTTACCAAAGCTAAGGAAGTTGGTTTGAGTGCTATTGCTATTACTGATCATGATACTATGGATGGATATTTAGCTTCAATCAACATTGCTAAAGAACTTGGCATTCAGCTTGTACCTGGTATTGAATTAAGCTGTTATGAAAATGCTAGAGATTATCATTTATTGGGATTTTTTCAAGATCCTGATAATCCTAATCTAAAGAAGAATCTTGAATTATTTAGACATGAAAGAGAAAAAAGAGCTGAAAGAATTGTCAATAAGTTAAAAAGACATAATATTGATGTTAGTTTTAATGATGTTTTAGATAAAGCTGGTGTTGCACCAGTTGCTAGACCTCATATTGCAGCTGTAATGATAGATCAAGGTCATTCCCCTGATATCAAAAAAGCTTTTGATCAATATTTAAGTTATGGTAAACCAGCCTATGAACCAAAATGGAATTTCCCTGTAGAACTTGGAGTTAAACTACTGAATGAAGCAGGTGGTGTTGCTGTTTTAGCTCATCCTGGAAGATATTTACCACAACAAATATTAGCTAATTTTATACAACAAGGCTTAGATGGAATCGAAGTTATCCATCCTTCTCATTCTGAAGAAACTCAAAATTATTATAAGTCTTTAGTCGATCATTATTGTTTGCTTTCAACTGGTGGATCTGATTTCCATGGTTCGCGTGAATATGATGCAACAAATTTTGGAAAATTTACTGTTCCTGTTTCATCAATAGAAGCAATTCAGTCTTTTTTGAAACATTAATAATTATTATGAACTCTATCAAAACTATCGAAGGTAATTATAGTCATGCATCCGGTAATTATGTTATTGTTGCAGCAAGGTGGAATTCTTTTATAGTACATCACTTAATTGAAGGTGCAATTGATACATTAAAACGTCATGGTATTAATGAGTCTTCAATTCATCTTGTATATTGCCCAGGTTGCTATGAAATCCCTTTTATCACAAAAAAATTAGCTTCATCTGGGAATTATGATTCAATCATAACATTAGGCGCTGTTATAAGAGGTTCAACCCCCCATTTTGATTTAGTTGCATCTGAAGTATCAAAAGGGGTTGCACAAGCTTCATCAGATACAGGTATACCATGTTTATTTGGTGTGTTAACTACCGATACCATAGAACAAGCAATAGAAAGAGCTGGTACAAAGGCAGGAAATAAAGGCTCTGAAGTAGCCCTAGCTGCAATTGAAATGGTTTCTTTAATGAGTAAATTATCATAGTTATCTTTAGATACATACTTCTTTTCATAAAAGCAGATTGTTAATGATCTGCTTTTTTTATACTAAGTATGTACGAATTCATATTTTCTATTTTTATGATGAATAATCAAAATATTACTTCTTTGCTTCAAGAAGAAAGACTTTTTGAACCTACAGAACAATTCAAACAAAATGCTAATTTTTCATCTAAACAAGAATATGATGATTTAAGAAAGCATGCTCATGAACATCCACTCGAATTTTGGGAACAACAAGCACAAAATCTCCATTGGTTTGAATCATGGAAGACAATTCTTGAATGGGATTATCCCCATGCATCATGGTTTAAAGAAGGGAAAATCAATGCATCTTACAATTGTTTAGATAGACATATTAACTCATCCCATAAAGATAAAATCGCTATTTATTGGGAGGGAGAACCTGGTGATACAAAGTCTTTAACCTATTCTGAATTACATAAACAAGTATGTACAATGGCAAATGGTTTATTATCACTTGGTATAAAGAAAGGTGATATTGTTGCAATTTATATGGGTATGATTCCAGAGGCAATTATCGCAATGCTTGCATGTGCACGAATAGGTGCCACACACAATGTAATTTTTGGCGGATTTTCAGCAGACTCTTTAAGAGATAGAATACAAGATTCTCAAGCAAAATGCTTAATTACTCAAGATATTGTTTTTAGAAAAGGAATAGAGTTATCATTAAAACAAACGGCTCAAGAGGCTGTTCTTCAATGTAATAGTATACAACATATAATTATATTTCAAAGGACAGAACATCAATGCTCTCTAGATTCTGAAAAAGAAATTTTGTGGCATGACTTGATTAACCAACAGCCAGATAATCACATCGCGCAAGGATTTGATAGCGAACATCCCCTATTTATTCTGTATACTAGTGGTTCTACAGGAAAGCCAAAGGGATTACTTCATACTACGGGTGGCTATCTTACTCAAGCACATTATACTTTTTCGCAAGTATTCGATATAAAAAATGAAGATATTTTTTTCTGTACAGCAGATATAGGCTGGATAACTGGTCATAGTTATGTAGCATATGGTCCATTATCAGCTGGAGCAACAATTTTGATATATGAAGGAGCTTTAATTTATCCAGATGCTCATAGAATTTGGAATATCATTGAAAAGTATAAAGCTACTATACTCTATACCGCTCCAACAGCTATTAGAACATTTTTGAAATTAGGAGATCAATTTCCATTAGCACATAATTTATCATCATTAAGACTTCTTGGAACTGTTGGGGAACCGATAAATCCTGAAGCATGGATATGGTATAAATCTATCATCGGAAAAAACGTATGTCCAATTGTAGATACTTGGTGGCAAACAGAAACAGGTGGAATTATGATTGCTCCTATTCCAGGTATTATAGCTACAAAACCCGGAAGTGCTACTTTGCCATTACCTGGTATTTTAGCAAATGTAGTTCATAAAGATGGATCACAATGTGAAATCAATGAAGGTGGCTATTTGGTAATAATGTCTCCATGGCCTGGAATGGCAAGAACCATTTTTGGAGATAATGCACGCTATAAACAGGTATACTGGAGTGAATATCCACCAAATACTGAACATAAAGGATATTATTTCACAGGAGATGGTGCAAGAATTGATAAAGATGGATATTTCTGGATTATGGGCCGAGTGGATGATGTAGTTAATGTAAGTGGACACCGTTTGGGAACTGCCGAAGTAGAAAGTGCATTAGTTTCTCATCCAGCTGTTGCAGAAGCAGCAGTAATTGCAAAACCAGATGAGATAAAAGGGAATGTTCTTATTGCTTTTGTAACAATAAAAATGAATGTGAATTATGATATAATTGCGCTAAAACAAGAATTAAAAGATCATGTTTCTATTCAGATTGGATCTATCGCAAGGCCCGAAGACATTCGTTTCACAGAATCTCTACCCAAAACGAGAAGTGGTAAAATTATGAGGCGTCTTTTAAGAGAATTATCATCTACGGGAATGATAAGTGGAGATACAACAACACTAGAAGATTTCAATGTATTAGAACAACTTAGAGAAGAAGAATAGTATAATATATCATTGTATGCTATAAAGATAGTTTGTCTAAGGAGTCAAAAACAAATGCATGAATGGGCTTTCTTGTTCTTGGAGTAATTTCTCGAGTTTTAAAAGGTTCAGGTAATAATTCATGACTATCCCGATAACCTAAAGCAATTATACTAACAATATTACAATTATTGGGAATTTTTAAAAGAGATTCAGCTATTTCCCTATTGAATCCTCCCATTTGATGTCCTAATATTCCTAATTCGGCTGCTTGCAAAAGTAAATATGTTGAAGCTGCACCTACATCATGCCATGCATGAAGATTCATAGATCCATCTGGAAAATGTGTATTAGCAATTACTGCAATTAATACTTGTGCTTCCTTTGCCCAAACCTGATTTCCACCGGCTAAAGTACTATACAGTAATGAAAATAATTCTGAATCTTTAGCACCAAAAACAAAACGCCATGGTTGCTCATTCATACTGCTAGCTGCCCAAGAAGCTGCTTCAAATAGATGATTAAGCGTTTCTATTTGGATTGGTTTCTTAGAAAATGATCGCGCGCTCCATCTATCTAATAATAATGGATGGATTTCATATTGAGTTGATACTATTTTAGGGTGTTTTTTCATATTACTTTTTAACATTGCTTCCAGTGCAATTAGTTCATTAAACAATTCTTTCGATTCAAATCCCCAGTACTATATAGTAAGGCATAATTATTGATAGATTTACCATTACAATACAAGCATAGTAGATTATTATATTATAATAATTTTTAAGATACAATTCACTTCTTTGCAGCATAGAAGTAATTCATGGAGAAACTATGGCATTACCACCAGATAATATAATAATTAAGCGATCAAAAGTTATATCTCATACTTCAGATTTTAATGCTGATGATAACGATATGGACGAATTTAAGCAAAAGTCTTTACATAAAAAGACAAAATACAAAGAAGATATTTTACCACAATTATCTAATAGGCAAACACAGATAATAGGAGTATTTCTCGCTTTATTTTCTTTATTGATTCTTATTGCTTTACTAAGCTATACTTCAAAGGACGAAGCTAATGCTGATATTCATCTACAAGATATCTTTAGTATCATAAAGGGAGATCAAGATATCCAAGCAAAAGCAGATACAACATATAATTTGCTAGGATTATTCGGAGCAGTATTAGCAGATATGCTATTTAATAAGTCATTTGGATTTATTTCAATTATATTCCCTTTCATTGGATTTATTTGGTCTAAAGAATTATTATTTAATGATAAAATCTCATTACAATCGATCAGGTCAACAAGTTATATTCTTCTCTTTAGTCTGATTATATCTGCATTTTTTGGAACATTATCATTACTAGTCCCACAGATAAGAATAGAATGGTATGGCACAATTGGTCTTTTTCAAGCAAATATATATAGTTCTTTAATTGGCAAATTTGGATCTTTATTATTATGTATTGTAGCTGGTTTTATAACAGTTACTTTAGGATTAAATATCACCTTACATACTGCTATTTCAACTCTTTCATACTATATATCTTCTTTATTTTCATGGTTAAGAACATTTTTTGAAAGAACACATTCACAGTCTTCATCTATTAAAGAAATTAAGAATAAGTCAATTTCATTTAATGACACATATCAACAACAAGAAAATGACAACAATGAAGAACCTGTGAAAATTGTCAAAAGGATGTCAACAATCACTCAACATTCAGATGATATGCAACGTCATATGCCGGTAATTATTAGAGGCAATGAATTTAATGATAGCGATGATCCAGGAATCATCTTAGCAGAACGCCCTAGAAAGAATACTAGTAATTTAACATTCGAAGAAGCACTTGCTGAACGTTCAGTATTCAAACCACCTGTTGAACATAAAGAAGAAAAAAAAGCAACTGATAGTATTCAAATAGATTTTACTAAAGAGGCAACACAACCATCACTAGTTCTTAATATTCAAGAAACTGTATTGCAATCTTATGATTTACCTCCTAAGGATTTACATCATTATCGTATGATGATACAGGATGAAAAGATAAAATATAGTCCACCAAACCTTGATTTATTAAAAAAACAAAATGAACATGTTATAAAGGTTGATGATGCAGAGTTAAAAGAAAATGCACGATTATTACAAGAGAAATTACTAACATTTAAAATTACGATTCAGGATTTAACTGTAACGCCTGGCCCTGTAGTTACACAATATGAATTTGTTCCTGCAGCAGGTATAAAGATATCTCAAATCGAGAATCTATCTGATAATATAGCATTAGCTCTTAAAGCACGTGGAATTAGAATAATTGCACCAGTACCAGGTAGAGGTACAGTTGCAATCGAGATTCCAAATCATAAGCCATCACTTGTTTTATTTAGCAGTATTATTAAATCATCTAAGTTTCATGATTCTGAACATCATTTATCGTTGGCTCTTGGCAAAACGATTTCAGGCGAAGTATACTGTGCAGATTTATCCAAAATGCCTCATTTATTAATTGCTGGTTCAACTGGGGCAGGAAAAAGCGTTGGAATAAATACAGTTATATGTTCCTTATTATATAAGATGCATCCTAAAGATTTAAAATTTGTGATCATTGATCCCAAAAAAGTAGAGATGACTTATTATGGGTTTTTAAAGAATCATTTTCTTGCAATATCTCCAGATACAGATGAACATATCATAACAACCCCACAAAATGCTGTAGCCGTGCTTAAATCTTTATGTGTTGAGATGATGAATCGTTATGAAATATTAGCAAAGGTTGGACAAAGAAATATTGTTGATTATAATCAAAAAGTAAAAGAAGGTAAATATAAAGATAGTGGAACAGACCATTCTCCTATGCCTTATATTGTATGTGTTATCGATGAATTAGCAGATTTAATGCTAACAGCTGGAAGAGAAGTAGAAGAGCCAATTATTAGATTAGCCCAATTAGCCAGAGCTGTCGGTATCCATATGATTGTAGCAACTCAAAGGCCTTCTGTAGATGTTATAACTGGCCTTATAAAAGCGAATTTTCCTGCTAGGATCTCCTATCAAGTAGCATCTAAAATAGATTCTAGAACTATCATCGATGGCGGAGGAGCTGATCAACTATTAGGTAATGGTGATATGTTGTTTTTACCAGGTGGCTCTCCAAAACCAATTCGAATTCAAAATTCATTTCTATCTACCGATGAAGTTGAAAATATTTGTATGCATATAGGAAATCAACAAGGATATTCTAAACCGTATATGTTACCTACTTCTATCGAAAAAACAACTGGTGGTAGTAGTTTGATTGATGATTCCAGAGATGAATTATTTGAAGAAGCAGCCAAAACAATTATTAGACATCAACAAGGTTCTGTATCATTATTACAAAGACGATTAAAAGTTGGATATGCCAGAGCAGCCAGAATAATGGATGAATTAGAAGCAGCTGGCATTGTTGGCTCTTTTGATGGTTCTAAAGGAAGAGAAGTATTATTAAATAATGAAACAGATTTAGAAGCATTATTATAAGTGGATTATACGTGAAAAATAAATTTAAATTAATTGCAGGACCTTGCCTAGCTGAATCAAAGGAATTATTGCAAGAAATTGCTGAAACTCTTAATCCTATTGCAATAGAACTTGATTTTGATTTTATATTTAAAGCTTCATATAGAAAAGCTAATCGCACAAGTGGTAATAGTTTTACTGGTATTGGAGATCTACAGGCATTACAATATATATCAGAAATAGCAAATTCCATTAACAGACAATCAATTACCGATATTCATGAAACATCAGAAGCTGAAATAGCAGCTTCATATGTTGATATTTTACAGATACCTGCGTTTTTATGCAGGCAAACCGCATTATTAGAATCAGCTGGTAAAACAGGTAAAATTGTAAATATAAAAAAAGGACAATTTCTAGCTCCAGACGATATGAAAAAACAAGCAGATAAAGTGTTTCATATTGGTGGCAAAGAAGTGTGGTTAACAGAAAGAGGAACTACTTTTGGTTATCATGATTTAGTAGTTGATTTTAGATCTTTAATTATCATGAAAGAAACTGGATTACCTGTTATTTATGATGCTACCCATTCATTACAACAACCTGGCGGAGGAGAGCAATCAGGTGGCCTTAGACAATATATTGCACCTTTAGCAAAAGCTGCTGTTGCCTGCGGCATCGATGGGATTTTCATAGAAACTCATCCATATCCACATTTAGCAAAATCCGATGCTGCCACTCAATTCCCACTTGATAGAATGCGTGATTTTCTTCATGAATTAGCTGATATTCATTCTCTTGTTTCAAAATCATGAACTATCTGTTAATGATATTAATGTGTAGTTTTCTTTTGTCTTGTCAAGATGAAAACAAACAAACTATCCAGATAAAAGATACAGTAATAACTAAAGATATTCCTACACATGAAATATGGAATTTCTCTATGGTTTTTACTGATTCTAATAAAACTAGAGCTATTCTTAAAGCAGGAAAAGCAAGAGTATTCGAGCAAAGATATGAAACATTATTAGACTCTTCGGTTCATGTAGACTTTATGAATAAATCATCAAATGCAGTTGGTTTTATGATTTCAGATTCAGCTAGAATTGATGAAAACACAAGAGACATGTTTGCTTCTGGACATGTGTTTGTTCGTTCAGATAGTACAAATACAACGCTTAAAACAGCTACTTTAATGTGGAAAGAAAAACAGCAACATTTTTATACTAAAGATAAAGTTCATATAACTACATCAACCGAGATAATCGATGGTTATGGAATGGAAAGCGATATATGGCTTAAAAACTATAAAATCTTCAAAGTTAGTGGTACTAAACAAATAGAATAAATAACATGATTATATCAGGCCAATACATTGATATTTCTAAAAGAGAAATATATCCTGCTAATATTGTAATCGAAAAAGGAATCATTGTTTCTATTACACCCTGTATTGAAGCACCGGAACACTATATAATGCCTGGTTTTGTAGATGCCCATATACATATTGAAAGTTCTATGCTTATCCCTTCAGAATTTTCAAAACTTGCATTAGTACATGGTACAATCGGTACTGTTTCAGATCCACATGAAATTGCCAATGTTTTGGGAATAAAAGGCATTGATTTCATGATAGAAAATGCTAAACTCTCCCCTCTTAAATGTTTATTCGGAGCCCCTAGTTGTGTACCAGCAACATCATTTGAACATTCAGGTGCAACTATTTCAGCAGACGATATTCACCAACTTTTATCAAGAGATGATATTGGATATTTAAGTGAAATGATGAATTTTCCTGGTGTTCTTAATAATGATGAAGAAATATTAAAAAAGATTGCTTCAGCACGATTTTATAATAAGCCAATAGATGGGCATGCTCCTGGATTATTAGGTAATGATGCTAAAGCATATATATCTCATGGTATTAGTACAGATCATGAATGTACTTCTCTGCAAGAAGCATTAGATAAAATCTCATATGGTATGAAGATATTAATCAGAGAAGGGTCTGCTGCGAAAAATTTTGATGCATTACATCCATTGATTTCATTATTTCCAGATATGTGCATGTTTTGTAGCGATGATAAACACCCTGATAGTTTATTGGAAGGTCATATTAATATTCTTGTTAAAAAAGCTATTGATTTAGGATATGATCTTTTTGATGTACTATCAATTGCATGTATTCATCCAGTTATTCATTATTCAATGCCTATTGGTTTATTGAATATAGGTGATCCTGCTGATTTTATCATTGTAGATTCACTCATTGATTTTACAGTACAATCTGTGTTTATCAATGGTGAACAAGTAGTTCAACATGGAACATTACAGTGTTCTATACCTTCTCATTCATATAATGATATGTCAATATGTAATACCAATTTAATTACAGAAAAAGATATTATTCTTTATGGAGATACTTCACTTGTACATGTGATAGAAGCTATTCCTGGACAAATAGTAACTGGCAGATCTATCTATAGAATGGAACCTATAAATGGTATGTTATCTTCTTCTTGCAACGATGATATTTTAAAGATTGTAGTTATAAATAGATATAGTATTTCCAAGCCTGCAATTGGTTTTATCAAGGGATTTGGTTTAAATAGCGGGTCAATTGCATCAACTATAGCCCATGATTCTCATAATATTATAGCTATTGGAGTGGATGATACTTCTATAATAGAAGCTGTAAATGCACTTATAGAAGTAAAAGGAGGAATTTCTTTATATAACAATACTTTATCAGTATTACCATTAGATATAGCAGGTTTAATGAGTAGTCAAGATGCATATACTATTGCGAATAGATATATAGAAATAGAATCTTTAGTTAAGCAAACAGGTTGCATAATGCCTGCTCCATATATGGCTTTATCATTTATGGCATTACTTGTTATTCCAACCCTAAAATTGAGTGATATAGGATTATTTGATGGTGAGATTTTCCAGTGTATAAACCTTTTTCAATCAACGTAAATCCCAGATATATGTTCTACATTGATCATTATTTTTATATATAATCGTGTCTGGATTCCCAAAATACCCTGTCATTTTTTTTGAATATATTCCAGCTTGTTTAGGATGAGGTTGATAGACAATATATCTTCCACTTTTATCTGTTAATAACCTCTCATATACAGATACAATAAGCGCTTCACTTCTAAATTGTTTCAATGTTGCTTGTAAATCAGCTTGCGCTTGTATCGAATCGATAAGTTCTCTATTTGCAACCAATCCTTCCATATTAATTATAGAACCATTATTCATATATCCAGCTAACCCTGATCTATCTCCCATAGCTGCAATTTTTATATTATTTTTTTTTAGCCAAGTATGAATCGTTTGTGCATGACTATAATTACTAGTTTCATATGTAAGAGCATTGTGAACTCTATACATATATTTAAAACTCCACAAGCCTATAATTATCATTAATGAATACAAGATAGATTGCTTCAGATATAATCTTTCAACATCATTACTAAACAATAGTATAATACTTGGTACAACCAATATTAGTGGATAAAAATACCAATCAAATAAAGCCCAATCACTTCTTGTACTTACTACTATAAAGTATAAAATGATAGAAAACAGCAGTGATTGAACAATTAAATCACGTTTTTTACATAAAGATACTATGAAAAATACAATAGAAATGAAATACAATGATAGTTCAAATGGATGATAAAAGAAGTCCTGCCAAAAATGAAAACTTAGTGTAAAGGGATAGATTGTTAATCCCTTTGCTAAGCCACTAATAGGAATGATACTTTGAAATGACAGTGTATTTATATATAGATAAGATGCTACTACGATACATGCAGGAAGAAAATGTATTAAAAAGAGATATTTATTTTTTCTTTCTAATGCAGAGAAATAAAAGAACAAAGGTAAAGTAAGAAGAATTATAGTATCAATTCTTGATAACAGTATAAACAAACAAAGACTTGATAAAGTGGTATAACTTGCTTGTAATTGTGGCTTTACAATATTGTAAAAGAACATATACAATAAGGGAATTGTCAACACAATTTCCATATGTAATAAAATTAGCTTATAAGAAATTATCCAAGATATAAGGAGTATTAGATCTTTTTTAATGCCAGATAATGAATATAAAGAATATAATTTATTACAAGATCGATATATCTGAATACTTGAGCTTATAATTAATGCTTGTAATAAAATATAGAATAAAAGGGATGTAGTACTTCCTGAAATGAAAGCTAATACTACAATTATTGCAAGATATAATGGATGATAACCATTTGTTAAAGTAATGCCATCAAAGCTAGACATTCCCTTTTGAAGAATAGTATCAGCTATAGTTGTATAGTAAAAATAATCATCTGGAACAAAGGCAGAAATAGCATATTGGTTATAATAAAAAGTATAGACAGAGAATAATGAAATAATAGCAGTAATAATATAAATAGAATAAGTAACTATCTTTTCAGGAATATGATCTCTTTGCATAGAGGATATTAAATAGATAATTTCTTAAAAATAAATTCAGGCAGGTCTTTGATAATTCTCATGATAAATCGCCAATAGAAAGGGACATAGATACTATCCTTACGATTAATCATCCCCTTATATATAATGGTTGCTGCTGATGTTGCACTGATAAATAAAGGGCTTTTGGGTAAATGTGATGTCATAGGTGTTTCTATTAAACCAGGCTTGACAGTCATAACATGAATATTATGCGGAGCTAATCTACCTCTCAACCCAGACATTAGCGAAGTAAATGCTGATTTTGCGCTACCATATATATATATAGTTTTACGACCTCTTTCCCCTGCTACCGATGAAATCCCTATAATTTGTCCTTTTTGTCTTTTTTCAAAATAATCTGCATATAATAATGCTGGAATGGCCATACTTTCAAAATTCAAAAAGAATTCATCTAATGCATAATCTATATCTGTATTTGCTTTCAATTGATCAGTTAATGATCCTTGTGCAAGGATAAGTGTATCTATTTCTTTAAGCACTAACAATGCTTCCTCAAATGTCTGCTTTAAAGACTCTTTATTCAAAAAGTTACATAGAATAAATTCAGCAGATTGTGCTCCTCTGCTTTTTAAATCTTTACATACAGTATCGAGTCTATCTTTATTCCTTCCTATCAACACAAAATAACATTCTTCATTTTGTGCAAGAAGTCTAGTCAATTGATGAGCTATTTCAGATGTTGCTCCATATACAACGATTCTTTTCATACATTCTTTAATAAGTTGGAGTAATAATATGCGTTGTTAATAAAGCATTATTTTTAAAAATTGCAAGTGCAGTCCATGAACTTATATGAACGATATGTGGAAGTTCATTTATTAAATAATTTCCCTCTGGTAGAGCTAATATACTATTACTAAGTAAGCCTCCCTGAATATCATATTGATATATTGTAAGTATCTCTCCAGCTTTTACTTCTATGTGATCATTAATATTTATCGATTGCTGTTCTTCAACAAGCATTGGATATGTATGTTTTGGTAAGAGACTCGTATCGATGCCACATGGATATGTTTCTTGATTGATAGAAATGGTTACAATAGAATCATAACCTGGTAAAAGAACAGGATATCTTCTTTTTCTGAATTCCGAATCCTTTACATCTACATAACATGAAATTGTATTATTCTTTATTTGATTATGGGGTATATCTGCAGCAAATAAATGTGGTGTATCAGTTGGATATAAAGTATACAATTGCAATCTATTTGAATTATAGACGCTAAGTTTTGGATTCACAATTGCTGTTTTGGACATGATATAACATGCAACTCTCTGCAAATTATTAATAGGATACGTAATAAAAGGTGATACAATTATACCAGCTTCTAGCATTGCTTGTTTAACATTAGCTAATCCATAACCAATAGCATTATTTTTTTCATTTGCATTCTTTGCAGTTGCATAAAAAACACGTCTTACTTCACTTGAAGTTAATTCTGGGAATGCAGACAATAAAAGACCACTTATACCCGCCATCAAAGGGGTAGCTAAAGAAGTGCCATTTGCAGCTGTTAACTTTGTTGTATCATTATATTGGATACAAATTACTCCAACACCTTGAGTAGCTATATCAGGTTTAATTTTACCGTCGCCTCTGGGGCCTCGAGAAGTAAATCCAGCAATAGTTGTATCTGGAGCTAATGCAGCGACAGCAATAACACTATCAGCATCAGATGGAGTTATAATCGTACTATCTTTGGGACCATCATTTCCTGCAGCTGTTATACAAACAACGCCTCTTTTTACAGCTTTATTTACCCATTTTGAGGTAATTGTTGTTTTGCCATCAAAGTCTGTAAAAAGATAATTTTCTTCATCTGGTTGATTAAATACACTGTATCCCAATGATGATGAAACAATATCAGTTCCTTGAGATTCTGTCCATTCAATGGCTGCTGCATAATTATCTTCTTCAAGATGCTGCTCTGTGGGAATATCTTCAGTTTTTGCTAACAAAAAAGAAGAATGTGGCGATATTCCAATCAAGGAATCTTGAAGAAATCCAGAAACAGTTGAAAAACAAATTGTTCCGTGATTATCTTGTCCATCAACATCCCCTGGTTGATTTTCAGTAATGGAATCTAATTGAATATAATCTCTTTCATCAATTACTTTTGCATTTTTTGTAGCAAAATGTTGTTTCCACCTAAAGCCTGAATCTAAAAATGATATTAAAGCATCTTTCCCTGTGATACCCATGGAGTGAACAAATGGTACTTGTAATAAAGCAGCTTGATTGTATGATGGGCCATATCGGAATATTCCGCAATTATCAATGCCTGGTGTAATAATTTTTAGACTATTAATTGGATCTTTTATAAAAGTAGAATTTATACTTATCGTTTTTTGTTGTGGAAACAGTTTATTTGCTGTTCTTTGTATATTCTTTACAAATGACAAATTTTTTACTAAGTTCATTTGATTTGAATCTGCGCTAACAACTACATAATTACCCCAACGCAAATGTAATCGAACACGGTTTACATATGTTTGTAGAGTATCTATATAAGGTTGATAAATAGGTGCATCTTCAATTGTAAAAAGCAATGAATCTGGATTATTTTTTATTCTTCGATTTTTTGACTTTTCTGTATGTAAAGCCTCTGTGCTAATATATAGAAGAGATCCACTCTTAAATTCTAAAGTGCCTTTATCTTTTAAAAAAACACGCCAATACACATTGTTTTGAGCATGAATGTGTATCGAGTACAATGACTGAACAATCACACATAAAATGAGAGCATTTTTAATAGACATCGAGATACTATAAAATGTAGAAAGAATATATTTACGGCACATAAAGTGATAAATACTTTAGAATATCATAATAATAACCTAACAAATTAGGCATTTTTAGAATTAACATAATACTTACATAGAATATGACAGCAAGATTTTCTTTCCACCATCAAGCCGTTTGGTCTAAAGCTAATGTATATGGAATCATCATTGCCAAAGGGAACGATACATTAGACTTACTACATAGATTATCAACTAATAATTGTAATACTTTACAAGTATTAGAGGGTACTCAAACTGTTTTAACAAATGAAAAAGGAAGAATAATTGATATTATCTCAATTATTCAATGTCCTGATTGTACTATGTTACTTACATCATATGGTGCTGAAGAATCAGTTCTACAATGGATTAAGAAGTTTATTATTATGGATGATGTAATACTTCATATTGCAACAAGTGATTATAAGATGATACAAGTTCATGGACCTCAAAGTTTACAATATATTACTTCATTTTCTGGTAATTCATTGTTACATCTTCCATTGCATCATTGTACTGTAAGTACAGTTGAATCATGTAAAGTATATATCATAAGGGTACCTGCACTTTCAGAACTTTGTTATACTTTAATATATAGTTCATTAGACATATCAATTGATACGTTTTTTGAGACACAGAATGATATCCCTTTTTTAGAAGATAATCAATATTGGATAATGCGATTAGAAGCAGGTATGGGAACATATAATAATGAGTATTCTCATATGTATAATCCATTGGAAGCAGGATTATTACATCTTATAAATTTTAAAAAGGGATGTTATATAGGGCAAGAAGTCATTGCTAGATTAGATAGCTATAATAAGGTAAACAAAAGATTAATTGGTATAAAGTCAGAATATCCAATAATCAGAGATTCAATTATTACACATGATGATAAAGAAATAGGAATTATCACTACTTCATGTTTCTCAGATACGCATGGTCATATTGCTTTAGCATACATTCGTTCAGAATATGCGTTTCAGAATGATACTATATCTTTTGAACTAGAAAAACAACCATACAGTGGTATCATTAATCTTTTACCTTTTTCTGATGAATCATGAAAATAGACGACACATTATTTGAAATATTAACCCTTATTTCAACAAAAAAGATACTTATAAGAATCCCAATTCTAATTTATGGCGAAGAATTTTGAAAAAAGACAGTATATTTTGTGTACTTAGCTGAATTGGGTATGATTTCTGTAGAGCATTTATTATTATATCGATATGTAAATTCTCCTCAAGAAGCATTTAATGTATTAAAAGCTTCATTTACAAATAATCAGAAATCAACATGATGATATCACAAACTCAAAATCATGAATTAGAACTAAGAAAAAAGATTAGTCCTGCATTATTATTAATTGATGACCCCGATGAAACAGTGTCTTCTCATATAATTGAGCATCTTATTTCATTCGGTGGATCAATTGCGCCAATCATTAGGACAGAACTAAAACATCAAGACAATCCTATAGCTTATAGAACATTACACACTGTATTAAGTTCTATAAGAACTAGTTCTTTAGAAGATTTAACTAATTATATAGAAAGACATAGATCTAAAAATACGACTATCGATTTATTTACTACATTTGAATTACTATCACATTTTGGTTTCCCAGAAACAAAAGCATGGATAATTGATGCTCATTTGAATGCACTTGCAGATTCTGTTAGAGATGATATTATAATAACATGTGCAACAAATGAGCAAAGTAGAATTAATTCACTTAATTCTGTATTTTTTACTCAGTATAATTATCGTCCTCCAACTTCTCATTATTATCTACCTGAACATTGTTATCTTCATAGTGTTATAGAACATAAAATTGGTATTCCTCTTGCCCTTTCTGTTTTATACATGTTAGTTGCTAAAAAGTGCGGAATTGTTTTACAAGGTATAGGAATGCCTTTACATTTCTTGGTAAAAAGTCCTGATTTACCAACTTTTATTGATGTGTATAATTATGGTATTTCTATTACAAAAGAGGATTGTTACAATTTCTTAGCTAAAGCACATATTCCCTATCAAGAAAAAATGATTAATGCTGTTTCTTATGAAGATATGATAATTCGTATGCTAAGAAATCTACAATACTGTTATAAAAGAGAAGAAATGGATTGGGAATATGAACATATAGAACGAGTATTAACAGATTTAACTATTCAAAATGCATAAATGAATCAGTCCCCTTCTTTTTTTATATTTACTGATGATATAATGGAACAATTAGAGTTCCGTTCTATTTTAAGTAACTATTCTTTAGATTTCCCTACGAAATTTGATAGTGAGTATTTTAAAGAGCAACACGATTATTCTATACTTATTGTCAACCTTCATTTATGGAATAATAATCCTTATGATATAATTATGCATTGGAAAGAATCCATAAATTCTCATCAGACAATATTATTAGCATATACTTCAGAAAAACATGATCACCCAAGCATACATAAAGCTAAAAGTGCTGGTGCTGAATTAATTTTAGATAAAAATCAGTTACTTGAATTATTACAATCTATCATTGAAGGTTTTTCACATTAATGTGAGTTTCCAATTATATCTTCTGAATATGTAATAATTGCCTTAACAATTCCTGCGGCAATATTGTTTTGCCCTGCATCTGAGATAAGAATCTTTTCATCTGTAGAATTTGATAAAAATCCCGTTTCAAACAGTACATTTGGCATAGAAGCACCAACTAATACTAGAAATCCAGCTTGATTTACCCCTCGATTATACATCTTTGTATTCTTTGCAACATTCTTTTGCAATAAAGCAGCAAAACGCTCACTGAATCTAACAAATGCAGCTTGAGCCATTGTTGCTACAATAAGTTTTTCCTCATTTAAATCTTCATAGCTTGATTGTTCTTTTTCAAGCTTAATAGATCCGTTTTCTTTTTCAGCAACACGAACAGCTTCTGAATTCCTACCAGATCTTAGAATATATGATTCACAGCCATTAGCTGGATGTGGTTTGGTTGGCATGGAATTACAATGAATACTTATAAATAACTTCCCTTTATATTGATTAGCAATATGTCCACGACGATACAATTCTATAAATGTATCATCGGTTCTTGTCATAATTACTCTTGTAGTAGGCAAGGATTCTTTCAGCTGATCTCTTACTTTTTTTGCAATTGCTAATGCAATATCTTTTTCTTTATATCCATTTATACTAAGTGCACCAGCATCTTCGCCTCCATGTCCAGGATCTACAACAATAACATCTAATTCCCATTTTTTCTTTTCTGTAATTGACGGTTTAGGAATTGGTGTGGTTGGGGTATATTCTATTGATAATGATATTTGATTCGAAAGTATTTTTTTTATTGAAACAGATTTAATTTCATGTTTTAATCGAATTTTATATAGTAAATATGTTTTTATCTGCTCTGTTTTAAATGACACAATGGGATCGCCATCAATTAATGAGCTTAAATCCCTAATTCCATTAATTGTATTGGGAAATCGTACAATAATTTCTCTACCAGAAAACTCGGGTTTTTGATAAGAAGAAATAGACATTACAGAATTAAATAGAATGTGAATATGAGAATCTTTAGCAGATATAGTTGCATTTGTTATAGCAATTTGTCCTTTACCAGAAATTTCTGCTTCTATTGATAATTGCTCAATACTTTTTAGTTCTTCTTTTTTTTCTTCATTATTTTGATGTGATGTATTCATTAATTCATCTTCGGAATGATGCAAATTCTCTGGAATTACATAATGTCCTGGTATTGAATGAACTATATTATTCACATGTTCTGTAGATGGATCTTTATATAATTCATTATTAAAGCTTTTATGTTGCTTTAGATCTATTGCAGATATAGATTCATCTTGATCAGTTATATCTTGATATTCATTGACAGTTTCTGCGGCAAATGTTCCAGCTAATACTGGATTTTCTACTGAGGATAAAGAGTATGTATTTTCATCAATTTTGGTGGTAGAAATGATACCTAGATTTGATAAAGCTTTTAGGAAGGATTGTATAGGTACTGCAAGAATCTCTTGCTTATATATTGCAGGAAATTGCATTGCTGCTATATAGGATTGTCCATGAGATTTTAATTCTACAAATGTATTGCCAGATTTGCACGATAAGTCCCCATTTCTCAGCTTTATCATTGATTTGATAGGATTATATGTACTACCAGGAAATACTGAGTGGCTTATATCAGCCAATGTGCAAAAATGAGTAGATTTATAGAGGAATGTAGGAACCTTTGTAAGTCTTCCATTTGGTAATGAAAACTTGAATTGAAAGGTTGATTCGTCACATTGTACTAAAGATGAATATGAAATGACACTTGAAAAACACAAGTTCAATACTATATATAAAGTACGAAACAATGATAACACTGTTTATCTACCTCGAAATTGAAGAGAAATAATTATACAATAAGAGAAGCTATCTGCTTTGTAAGATGCAATAACTTTTCGTCTTGATTAAATGTTGCTTGTAATTGTAATCCAATGGGTAAACCTTGATCATTATAACCAGCTGGAAAACTAATAGCAGGAATTCCAGCGATATTAGCTGAAACAGTAAAATAATCTGATAAATACATCTCTAATGGATTTGATGATTTTTCTCCTCTTTTAAAAGGCGCAGTAGGAGTAGTAGGTAATAACATGAGATCAGCTTGATCAAAAATTGATTTATATCCATTTACTATGACGCGTCTTGCTTTTTGTGCTTTTTTATAATAAGCTTCATAATATCCTGATGAAAGCACATAAGTACCAAGCATAATTCTTCTTTGCACTTCTTTTCCAAAACCATCCGATCTAGAAGCTGTTGTCATATCTTGACTTATATCATTATTCACTCTAACACCATATCTAACTCCATCATATCTTGCCAGATTTGATGATGCTTCAGCAGTGGCTAAAATATAATATGTAGGTATCCATGCAGAACTAGCTGGTATAGATAATTCCTTAAATGTACATCCTGCTTTTTTAAGAGATTGAATCGTAGCATCATATACTTTTCTTACATCTTGAGAAAGACCCAACAATTCATTTTCTGGCAAGATTGCTATCGTAAGTGAATGATAATCTATAGAATTATCTACGTTGGAAAATGAATCTGATGGAGATAATCGAGAACATGTTGAATCATATTCATCTTCCCCACTAATGGAATCAAAAACTAAAGATACTGTATCAACATCTCTTGCAAAAATCCCTATTTGATCTAATGATGATGCAAATGCAATTAATCCATATCTGGAAATTCGACCATAACTTGGTTTGAATCCGTATACACCACAAAATGCAGCGGGCTGTCTAACAGAACCTCCTGTATCAGATCCAAGTGCTGCATGACAAAACCCAGCAGCTACAGCAGCTGCAGATCCAGATGATGAACCTCCAGGAACATAACCAGTAAAAGATGGATGATCTGTTGCACCAAAATACGAAGTCTCGCCACTTGATCCCATTGCAAATTCATCCATATTGGCTTTACCAAGAATGATTGCCCCTTTTTGCTTTAATCTAGATATAACAGTTGCATCGTATACTGGTATAAAATCTTGTAGCATTTTAGATGCACATGTAGTTCTTATACCTTTTGTAGAAATATTATCTTTAATAGCGATATTGATACCATCAATAGATGATAATGAACATGCTCTTTTATCAGTTTCTTTAGATGATTGAATTGCATTATCGTTTAACAGTAAAAAGGCATTCATTGAACTGTTAGCATTGATATTACCAATATGTTGTTGCACAATAGTATCAAATGTGGTAATTCCAGATATCACATTTTCTCTATCTTTACTATAACTGTTAGTCATTCCAACCTGATACTTTGATTAGAAATTAAATTGTTTTGCTTGAGCCAAAAGGAATATTCCTGTTCCACCAAAAAACATAATTAAGCCAACCCATTCGAACATATTAGTAAATTGAGAAGAAGCTTCTTCTGGATGATCTAGGGGATTTGGTGCATAAGTCGAAGTTATACCAATTACCATCCCCATAAATGATGCTACAGAACCTGTCATCCATAAATGTGATCCAAATGGATTTGCACCATGTGAAATTTTAGATACTATCATTGTATCTAATAGTAAGCAAATAGCACTAATAACAATAGCACCAAGAAATTTACCAATTCCTTTGCCAATAGATGATGTGTGTGCACTCATTGTATTTGTCCAATTTAGGGTATAAAAAAATATATATGCTTTTTTACATTTTAACTTTCTTTTCATCAACCAACACGATAGAACCTTCTGTCTTATTATGCAGTATTGCAACTACATGACAATGCTCTGGCTTCCAAGGCTTACCTTGTAAACTAATTGTATATGTTTTATTTACTTTAGAGCCTGGTTTTTGCATTCCTAAAGATTCACCCCAAGTACCAAAATTACCAATTGCTGCTCTTAACATGTGCATGTGTACATAAACACTATCATCTTCTGGAGTTTTACGATAATCTTTTTGCCAATACACTATAGAGTCTTCACTTACATACACTGATAAATATTGATCAGCATTTCCTTCTTCAATCCATGTTGTAGATACATTTACGGATAATTCTTGTGTAGATGCATTATATGTTGGAACAATTTCCATAGCTGCAGTTGCTTTTTTGGAGAGTTGATTGGCAACTTCATTGGCCCAGCCATCTGGGGCGATAATTTTTGAGCTACCTAATGTTGCTCTATTCACCATACCATTAGGTTGGCCACCTGTAGCACCTAAAAATGTATTAAATAATTCATCACCAGGACTTGTCCTAAAATCTAACTTATACTTTGAGCCGCTTGGCCTTGCAAATGTTTCACCACTATGAATAGCTAGAAGAATTACTTTATCAGGATACGATTGACTTAATGCCTTTGCTTTATCTGCTGCTGCAGGACAATTTCCGCATTTGAAGCCAGTAAAATCTTCAATCAATACTTTTTGAGTGCCTGTAACTACTATTACAGTACCAGATGTCTTATAGGGAGTTTTTAATGGGTCAATTTCATCACAACCACTTATCAATAATATAGAAGTGAAGAAAACTGTAAGATTCACAATTTGTTTCATAAAATAAGCTTTAGAAAGTTGATGAAATAGACAGAGAAAAACCATTAGAAGCAGGTACTGGACGGCAAACACCACCTACACACAAAATTCCGCCTCTTACTCTTCCATAGCCCATACTTATTCTTAGTGCATCCTTTACATAGATAATATTACCACTTAGATAATTCAATCTTCTATCAGGATCTTCATTCCCATAATTATATTCATTAAAAACAGAAATAAACCATGCTGGAGCAATTGTATATTCAGCTAATGCATATATCCAATTGCCATTATTATTGTCTAACTTAGGATGAATTGTTTTTCCTAAAGAATCTAATTCTCGGGGTTGATCAACTCCTAAGCTATCAATGAATCTATGATCTGCAGACATATGTTGGAATTCAAATCTGATTGTATGTGTAGCATTAAATGAATAAATAAATTCACTTGTAAAAACATTAGAAAGAATTGCACCTGTTCCAGGAGCAACTTCAATCAATTCTTTAAGATAGTATTGGCGCATGAAACCAAAATTAGTTTTAAATTCTTTACTCCATTTCTTTTGAACTTCTATATTGAAATCCTCGAAAAACACTTGTTTACCAAAAGAGAGAAATTTTGTTGAATACAAATTTCCTTCTGATAACAACTTGCCATTTACTGTATTTGTATCATATACATTTTTGGTTGTATCAATTGCATGGACTCTAGAATAATTAAGATTTATAGTAGTTCCATATTTTCCACCAAAAAAGCTTCCTTTAGTAAAAGAATATAACACATCAGCTTGAAGCCCTATTTCTCCATTTGGTTGAGTTGAATATGGATATAGTGTTAAAAGCCTACTTGTATATTGTTTTGTTACCGCTGGTAAAAAATTAAGAACTAAATCAGTAAGCTGCGATCTTCTACTTGAGCGAAAATCCATATTATCAATAGATTTAAGTGATATTGACACACCCAAACCAGGCTCTGAATAGGAACCATTAATATATAAGGCTTTACCTTCATTAAAGGTATTATTATTTGTTCCCTTTGGATCATTTATTTTATGTGCATACTCTGCTGTAAGTGCTAATCCTCCTGCAAGGAGAGTCATTCTAGAGCTATAAGAAAGTACATTTTCTGGTAATTTATATGTTGGATCTAAATCTTGTTCATATTTACTTACTATGCCTCCACCAAAACGCAATTGCCAACCACTTGGCATTATAGAAGCTTGTTCACTAAAGTTTTTCAGGAAATCATCTACATTTAATTCACCATCTATACCGCGTACTATTCCAGGCCCCAAAGAAAAGAAGGAACGTTGTTTACCAAATACCCCTGTTAATTGTAACCCTTTTACCATTGATACTTTGGCACGAATACCATCTAAGGCATTATCTAGACCTAATCCTCTCTCTTCATAGGTTCTTAATATCATTCCATTACCAAACTGCTCGTAAAAATTTCCTATCGTTATATCATAATCATCATTTGTATAACGAGCATAACGATAAGCAACTCCATTATTTCCTTCTTTGCCTCCCCAATTAGGTGAAAAACCTAATATTTCTTTCATATATGCCTCATATCTTATACCAGCACTAAAATTTCCCCTTGTATAATTAATATTCATAAAAGAATTTGAACGTAATTTTTCAGGAACAAATTGGGCTCCAATAGTGAATCTTTGGTATAAGACTGAACATCTACTTGAAAATTACCACCTAAAGTACTATTGTCAGAATTCTGAGCAAATACAGAAACGTGTATGGTAGATATAATAACAAGTAATAAAAAAGGAGTACATAGTCTTTTCATAATCATGTTGGGAAAGTAAAAAACAATAACTTTTTAAAAAAAATAAAAAGCTTTCATACTGCATATGAATAATTTTTTTATACAGACTAATTAATTAGTGTTCTTTAACTGGTTGTCCTGCAACAACTTGTTTAATAACTTCATATAATTTATCTTCATCGCCAGGTGCATAAGAATTATGCTGCCATACTACTTTACCATTCCCATCTATCAAGAATGCATGCGGAACATTATTTACATTCATTGCTCTTTTTAAGTCACCATTTTCATCAAGATATACTTCATATTCCCAACGTTTTCCATTGATAAATGGGGCAACCTTAGCAGAATTACGAACATCATCAACTGAAATTGCAACTACTTTAACTCCAGTAGCCTCTCTCCACTCATCATATACATTACTTATATTTGTTAATTCTTGAATACAAGGTTTGCACCATGTAGCCCAAAAGTTTAACAGAATGGGTTTTCCATTATTAGTGATTGAACTTGCATTAACTTTTTCTCCCTTAATATTTTTTATCGAGGCAGATGGAATTACTGCTTTTGTAGAATCAGATTCTTGAGCGTGAATTGATGAAAAAGAGCTTATCATCAATAATGAAATGAAAAACAAGAAGGATTTCATGGTGATTTCCAAAATTTACAAATATTTACAAGGTAATCTAGTGTTTAATATATTTAAAATATATTATGTTTTTGATTACTTTTCAGAAATGTTAAACCTAAATTAAAAAAAATCTTGTACTAATGTGATGTATTATGTAGATTCTGCGAGTTTACAAGATGTTTTTACACTTATGCTTTGCAAATTTATGAAATCTTATCCCAAATATTTTCTATTTACCTTTTTCATATCAACTTTGATTTTTTGTTCTACATTTAATGAATCTTTTGGACAAAGTATTGAACTTTTTGAATTCCCCACCGAACCTGTATTATTCTCATCCATTGAAGATATTGCTGATATTCATTGCAAGGTAAAAAATACTAGTAATCAACCAGTAAAAGTATGGGTAACAATGGATACAACTGGTTGTTTTGACAAGCACCGAGCATACTTTTGTTGGGAGCAATGTTATTCTTATGGTGTAACTGATCCTCGAAAATTTTCAACTGGGAAGCCTATTACTATTGCTGCTGGAAAAGATACGAATGCATTTAAAGCTTATATAGACCCAACAGCCATAATTTCGGAAGGTATAGCAGGAAAAAGTACTTTATCCTTTGATTTTTTTAATGATGACGATCCTTCTGATAGAGTATCTGCTAGGTTTACTTTTATAATAGGTAATGCATCTTCGATTAAGGAAATTAATGCTGAATCTATCAATATTGTTTATAATACTGTATTAGACCAATTATTTTATACTGGAAATGCCTCTATCAAAAGTGCTTTTCTGTATTCTTCTTGTGGTAGTGCAATAGACATACATTCTACACTTTTTCTTCATGGAACTCCTAATGGATTTTATGGATATAGAATTATTACAGAAGACAATAAAATATTAAATGGTGGTTTGCTATTGCATAGATAATAATGCACCATTAATATTATTTTTAAGCTCATTTTTCACATGAGCTTTTTTTTTTAGAACTGTTCGCCATTTAATTGAAGAATAATAAACAATCTTTTGTATTTTAGAGTTGAAATAGTTGCAGCTATTTCGAATTTAAATGCTTGATTTCGAGCATTCCCCTATTGCCAAAACTATAACATTACTAAGTGTAAGCACTATATGTCACAAGGCGCATCTAAAATCGTTGTAATTGAAGATGATGAAATCGTATGTTCTACCATAAAGAAGGCTTTAGAAAGTAAGTATGATAACGTATCAACTTTTACAGATTCAGAACTTGGAATTAAAGCCTTAGAAGAAATTCAACCTGATTTGCTTTTGCTTGATATTTTTTTAGGACATTTAAATGGTATCGAGTTATTAGAAGATATACGTTATCGTGGCTTTACTATGCCCGTAATTATGATGACAGGGTTTTCTGATATCAAATTAGCAGTTAGGGCAATGAAGATTGGTGCTGAAGATTTTATCATAAAACCATTTGATATTGAACAATTAGAAGTAATTGTAGATAGAACATTAGTAAATCAAGCACTAAGAAAAAAAGTAAAACAATTAGAAGAAGTTCTAAATAGTGAAATTTCAACAGAAATTCTGGGGAATTCTGCAGGAATTATTAATGCTATTCAAATAGCACATATTGTATCCAAAGCTGAGGATACAACGGCATTAATTTTAGGAGAATCAGGCACTGGCAAAGAATTAATGGCTCGTTTTATACATAAAAGTTCTGGAAGAAGTCGACATCCTTTTGTAACCATAAATTGCGGAGCGATACCAAAAGATTTAGCAGAAAATGAATTTTTTGGCTATGAAAAAGGTGCATTTACTGGTGCTACTGAGAAGATAAAACCTGGAAGATTTGAACAAGCAGACAAAGGCACTATTATGCTTGATGAAGTTGGTGAACTCAGTTTAGAAATGCAAGTAAAACTTCTGAGAGTTCTTCAAGAAAAGTCATTCTACCGTTTAGGTGGTACAAAAGAAATTGAAGTTGATGTTCGCATTATTGCTGCAACAAATCGAGACTTAGAACAATTAGTAGAAGAAGGCAAATTTAGAGAAGATTTATTTTATAGATTAAATGTTGCGCTTATAGAATTACCTCCACTTCGAGAACGTCAAGAAGATATTCTTCCTCTTGCTAGTGTCTTTATCAATGAATTCAATAAAAAATTTGGTAAAAATATTTCAGGCTTTACAAATGAAGCCTCAGAGATAATGCAAAACTACTATTGGAAAGGAAATATCAGAGAATTACGCAATGTAATAGAAAGAGTTTTATTGTTGGAATCAGAACAGATTATTACAAAAGATTCTTTGTCATTTTTAAAACAGCATATTTCTCAAATGCAAAAACAAATTGACTTAAATGAGGGTCAACATATCTTACAATTGCATTCTCAGGGTGTATTAATGAATAATGTAATTAAAGATCTTATTCAACAAACTCTTATTATCAGTGGCAGTAATCAAATTAAAGCAGCTAAAATTTTAGGTGTATCGAAAGATAAACTTCGTTATAGAATGGAACAATTAGGTATTCAAACAAATAAATAAGAAGTATTTGAAAATCTATTTCTTCAAAGCTTACCATTTCCTTTATTCATTCATTATCTTTTCTATATTGTTATGAATATATTCTTAAAAACACCTCACGCATTTTCTATTCTATCTATTCATGCATATTTCATTATAAGTATATGCGTCTGCTTTCATACTATTCAAGCACAACCAAAGATAGCTACTATAATACCTGATATTTGTTCCCCTGGTATGAATATATATCTAGAAATTATGGCTCCTAGTGATTCAATTGGTGCATTTGGGACATCAGGGTTTTCTTTAAATAATCCAAATAGTAGCGTAATTGTTCGTGCTTTAAGGGATATAGATACATCAAAAGTAATTTTTAGTCCTTGTATTATAAGTTGGGATGGACGCCTGATTTCTACTCATGTATTTGTACCACCGGTAGAATTAGGCGGGCCTAATCCTCCAACTGACATATGGAATCAAAATCCAGATGAATTTCATATTCCAATTCAGGTTATCGTTAATGGTGTTTCATCTAGCATTGATACCTTATATATAGTTCAACCTTTTGGATTTAATGACAGAGGTGGTGATATTATCAATAGAGTGCTAGGTGCAGGTGGTTGGGGTAGGCGATCAAGAAAAGGAGCTATGATTGTTACAAATATGGCATTACCGGCTAATTCAATTATTACAGTTGATACGTCTGATTGTGATCCATATCTACTAGGAAATCAAGGATATTTACCATTTATTCTTATTTCCAAAACAGCAATCAATGGAAGAAATTCAATAATATCAGTAAATGCATCAAATCAACATGCTGGCCCTGGTGGTGGAGGCGGAGCTGGTGCATTTTGTGATGTTACAAGTACAAATAGTAATGGTGGTAATGGTTATACCGGAGGAGCCCCAGGTGGCAGAAATGGTGCTAAATTACCTTTTATAAGTGATTTTTATACCAAACCAGGATTAGGTACGGCTCCTTCATTGAATAATCGATCTGGAGGTTCTTCAATTACCGGAGTTGTTGGTGGAGAAATAAGAGCTTTTGAGGGAGGTGGAGGCGGCACTGGACATCCATTTGGAAGTTCTGGTACAGGCTGGAATGGAACAAATAATGATATTTATGGAGGAAATGGTGGTGGCTCATCACCTTCAGATCGATTATATGGAGGAGGTGGTGGGTTTAGAACTCCAGGCGCTTCCTCTAATGCTATAAATGGTGGTTATGCACATGGCAATGCCTGTGTTGTTCCTATAGCTGGTGGTTCGGGTGGTGCTGCTGGAAATCCTCAACTTGGATTTGGTACAATTACCTGTTCTGGTAGAGGCGGAGGTGGTGGTGGCTCAATTCGTTTATACGCAAATGAAATACGAGACTTGAAAATAAATGCTAAAGGTGCAGATGGAGAAGCAAATAATCCTAATGGTGGTTCTGGAAGTGGTGGACATATAGGCATAGGAGCTAAGAATTCTCTTAGTAATATTATCCCTGATATTAGTGGTGGAATCAGTATTCCTGCAGGTGGAGAAGGAAGATTTAGATTTGATGCAGCCACATATTCAGATACAACTTTTTATATGTATCAAAAAACTAATTCTATAAGCCAACCTTATTTTAGAGGGCCATCTACTGGTGAAAAGAATCTTGTTATCAGACAAGATATAACGCTACTCCCCTTTTCTGGTGGTTCTAATGAAATTACATTTTATATTAAACCAGATTCTGGCATTTGGAGAGTATTAGATGTTCCTAGGAACAATTACTCTTATAAAGGGGACAGCATTGGAATAGATTTTTCTGATATGATTAACTATCCTGAAAAACTATTTTATATAGTTGCTTTACAAGATAATTCCATGTTTTCTTCAAAAAATGCATTTTCACAGGAACCATCTTTTGTTATGTCTCAAGCCGGAGCAAATATCTTGTATTTAAGCGATCAGCCAATTATCAAATCAGATAGTGCTGTTGATATACAACCAGCTTTGATATGTCCTACAGATAAAAGATATGATACATTAACTATTTACAATGTTGGAGGGGCAGATCTAGAACTTAATTCAGTGTATTTAAAGAATAATAATACAGGAATTACTTTAGATAATATTCCAGGCAATGGTACAATTATTAAACCTAAAGATTCATTAAGACTGCATTTCACTTTTGAAAACCCTATAAAGACAGGTGATATATATGATACATTGTATATTTTTCATAATGATTTAGGGAAAAATAAAAATCCTTGGATTATACCAATTCACGGCAAGAAAGATGAAATAGCCTTAGCATATTTAGATGGAAATAAAAGTACGATTATTAAAGAGTTAAAGTTTGGTAAGGGTTGTATTGGATCTACTTTATTTAATGAAGCTGCTATTTTAAATAGGTCAAGCTTTCAATTACAAAAAAGTGATATTCAATTAATCAATAGAAGTAAAGGTATTTTTTCTTTTACATTACAAAACACCTTGATTGATTCTAATTCAAGCGGTTTGATTCAAGTTATGTATACAAGTTCTTCTTTAGGAGCTGATACTGCTTTCATTATATCTTCGGTTGGAAAATGTAATTATGCTGATACACTTTTATTGATTGGCGAAGGTATCGAAACTAATCTCAGCTTAGATAAATCGACACTTTCTTTTCCAGCCATTCCATTAGGACAATCAAATATCCAATCAATTACATTAAAAAACAAAGGAACAAGCAATGCCTATATTGCTTCTGCTCCACTTACAAATCCCCCATTTCAGCTATTCAAAACAACTCCAATTACTCCTACTCTTCTTTTCCCAGGAGATTCTATCATATGTGATTATCAATATTCACCAAATAAAAAAGGGAGTGATTCTACTATTATTCAATTCATCTCTTTAAATATATTGGGCTCCTGTAATGATACTGTTTCTTGTTTATTAAAAGGTTCATCATCTTTACCTCAACTTACTGTATCCTTACCTATAATAGATCTTATAGATCCTTCAGAATCTTCGTTTACTTTTCCGATTAAGTATACCATTGAACCCAAAGATTCCATTAAAGCAAATATGGTTCTTAACTTTTTAGTTGATAGCCGTTTATTTTATCCTAAATCTTGTACTAAAGGTATATTGAAATCATGGATTCTTAATACATATAATCGTATTGTTTCTTTAGAATTACAAGATGAGTGGATTTCACCAAAGGATTCTGTGCTTACTGAAATAAGTGGTATAATTCAATTAAGTGAGATAGAATCAACAACATTAATTTGGGATACTATTTATTGGAAAACAATGCTTCAATCAGTAGATAGTTCTATCAATGGTTCTTTAAAGATCTCGATTTGTCAGAAAGGTGGAGACAGATTAGTAAAACATTCATCTACATTATTTACAGCAAGAATATCTCCAAATCCAACTCATATTGATGGAATTCATTCTTTAGAATGCAATTTCCCACTTATTGAATTAGGAACATATTCTATTACCGTTCTAGATCAAACTGGAAAAAAGATTTGGCAAGAATATCTGTATGAACATACTATTGATATGATTGGACATACAATGTCAGTTAATATTCCTATTAATAATATTAGTTCTGGTGTATATTCTGTTATTGTTTCATCCCCAACGCAGAGTACTGTTGAACGTTGTATTTTATTGTCACATTAATATGTACAGCTAATATGTACAATATAAATACACTATATTTGCGCCCTTATATAAATCGGTGTGTAGCGCAGCCCGGTAGCGCACTACTTTGGGGTAGTAGGGGTCGTGGGTTCGAATCCCGCCACACCGACAAAAAAAAGCTCTGATTAGTATCAGAGCTTTTTTACTTTATCAAAATGATTAGAAATTATAGGTAATATTAAGGCTAGACATTCTTTGCAAGATTGATCCACCAAATATCTGATAATGTCTTCTATCTAATGCATTAAAAATAGTTCCGCTTACTGTCAATTCTTTATTAACTTCATAAGATGCATTCAAGTTAACTAGCCAATATTCAGGAACATATCCTTCGAATAATCCAGCTACCCATGTAAATCCAGTGACACCACGTACTTGTACTCCAGCAGAAAAACCATTGCTTTCATATTGAAGTCCAATATTTAGTTTATGTGGCGCAGAATTCGGGACAATTTTATTAGCGAATAATGGATTATTTTCTTTTACATCAAAACCTAAATAGGCATAATTTGCTTGCATGAACAATTGGCTTGATAGATAATAATTGACGCCAATTTCCACTCCATATTCATCGATGATACCTATATTTGTTGGAGTAATAATAAGAGCTGGCTTTTTAGTTAAAGGATCGATTGATAATCTATCATAAAACAAAGGATTTTTTGAAGCTAATGCACTCTTTAATGCAATATTAGCTGAATCTGAACTGTATCTTAGTGGTGAATAAACATCAGGAGCTAAACCACCTAAAGGAACTGAAATAAAATTAGTTCTTCTATTGGTATACATATCAATTGTTATAAACAAATCTTTGGATATTATCCCTTTATATCCTAGTTCATACGATAATGCAGTTTCTACTTTTGTTTGTGGATTTCCTAGATTCCATTGTGATAATGTACCTAAGCCAAGAGGCTGTACATTATATTGATTAGCAATCGCTTTGTCGATAGAATCAACATTAACTGGTGCTCCGGCTGCTGATCTTCTGTATAAATCTGGATAGCTAGGTCTTAAAAATGATCTATTTACCGTAAATCTTACAGTATGATTAGTAATTGGATTATAGACTAAAGCTAATTTTGGAGAGAACTGAGTTTCAAAAAACGTTGATTTATCTATTCTTGCTGCACCTACAATTCTTAAATTAGAAAGCATAGAATAATCGATTTGAGCATAAACACCGCTAAATGAATTAACTAAGCCATCAGGATTTAACAAAGGTGTAGCACCAATAATAGTAGTATTTACATCTTGAATTTCATGTGATGCACCAAGAATCAGTTTTAATCTATCGTCTAATAATGATTTGTTCCATTGTGCATCAATTACATACACATCACTTTTTTCAGCAGAACTTGCAGCAGCATTAAGAACAATCTGTGGTGAAGCAGTATTTCTTCTGTTCCAGTGTGCTTGAACATTAATATCTTGAGAATTATATGCTATACGAACATATGGCTTTTCAGTATCATTAATAAGAATACGACCTGTTTGATTAACAAAATATTCTCCACCATATTTTGAAAAACCAAATTCGGTTGTAATACGCGCCTCTGGATTTAGAGAATAATCAATTCTAGCTGAACCAAACATATTTATAGCATTCTTATTTGCATTAATTAAAGAATCAATACTTCCTATAACTCCAACACCTGCTCTATTTCCTGTTACATCACTAGATAAACCAGGATATTCAAGAATTCCACCATTTTTGATATCTCTTGAATTAATCCAACTTTGTCTTTGAGTAGAATATCCTGCGTTCAGTTTATATGAAATATCACCAAATTCACCTGCATGTCTTATATCACCTCTCAAGGTATTAAAATCACCAGCGGTTAAACTAAGCTTAGTGCCTAAAACATCTTTTGGAGCAGAAGAAATGATATTAATAACTCCATTATATGCATTCGGACCATACAATGCAGATCCTGGGCCACGAACTACTTCTATATGAGCAATATCCCCCATATTTGTTTGGAAAGAGTTCCATTCAACTAAATTTAATAATGGTGTCGAAGGATCTCTACCATCTAATAATATAAGAACACGTCTATTTATTGAATTATTAAAGCCTCGCATATTTACATTAAAATCATTCATGCCGCTTTGTACTACATCAACGCCTTGAATATTTTCGATAGACTTTGCAACTTGTCCATGAGAAGCAGCTCTTGTAATTTCTTTTGGAAGAAGAACAGAAATAGCAGCAGGTGCATCAGTAATTTTTTGTTGAATTCTTGAAGCGCCATATACAGTAAATTCTTCTGTTCTGGCTTCTTTTAATGAATCAATATTTTTATTTCTTTTTACTTTGCTTTTACCATCTATTTGGGAAAAAGCAGTAAATGCTCCCATATAGCAAATCACAGCAAAAGACATACATATAGAAACAGTTCGGCACACATTAAACATAATCTTAAGTCCATATAATAGTTTATGATTGATTCGAAGACAGAAATCCTTTCTTCAGTTTTTTTTCAATTTTATCTGCAACAAGTAACTTTAAAGCTGGCATCATTAATCCAGATCCAATCACTGATTGCCTAAATTTATAGGCTTCTCTTAAAGAATACGATTTACCATCAAGAATCCATTGTAAAAATATTCCATCTGATATCCCTAATTCTAATACGGAAAAAGAAGCTGAGTCAACGGATTTAAATAATTTTAACTTTTGCATTTGTTGAGTAACTTCTTTGCCAATCAATTCTAATTTTTTTTTCATGCTTCTAATTCTGTCAAGAAAGTGATCATCTTTACTTCTAAGAGCATGTGCCCAAAATTCAAGTAAAATTGAAGCATATTCAGCATGTTTTTCATAAAAGTCGACTGTAGTGTCGATTAATGCATCTGCTTTTGATACTGGGTCGAAATGAGATTCAACAGCTTGTTCCATTGCCATTTCATAATCATCCATCCAATAATCATATACAGCTAAAAATAATTCTTCCTTTGTAGAAAAATACTCATATATAGTACCTTTCCCTATCATTGCTGCCTCTGCAATGTCTTGCATTTTTGCAGAATAAAACCCCTTTTCAGCAAATACACCTATAGCACACTGTATAATAGACATCTTCTTTTCGGATCTTAAAGATTCTTCTATTTTATTTCTAGACATAGTATTAACAAGTTGTGCATTCTTTTTTTTGACCAATGAGTCGAAATATAGATGTATTTACAATAATCACCAAACGGAATAAATATTCTTGATATTAAAACTATAAACCATGAAAATCTCATGTATTTCTCTTTAGGATTTTTCATGAGATTACACTTTCTTATTTTTGCATAAGAAATTCTATAAACAAGATTAAGATATCATGTTCCTTATGCATTCTACAGAGCAAGCTCCAGATATACTAGAAATTTATGAAATAGAAACAGTTGATTCTCAAAATGCCAATGGTAATGGAAATGTGATTCTTTTTAATGATGATTATCATACTTTTGATGAAGTTATCGTTCAAATTTTAAAAGCAACACATTGTTCAATACAAAAGGCAGAACAGTATACGTGGGAAGTTCATAATAATGGGAAATCAAATGTATTCCAAGGTTCCATTGTAGATTGTCTTTTTGTAAGCGCGGTACTTGAAGAGATTGATTTAAAAACACATATCGAGTATTAATTTTATGGGAAAGATTTTTCTTATAATTATTGTAATCATATTATTTATAACTTTTTTTATAACATTTATCAAGGGAGTTTTTAGGAGATTTTTTATAAGAATTATTAATACATCTAAGCAAAAAAAAACAACATCAGATACAGTATTATTTAAAAATGATAAAATCACCGTTTTAGAAGAAAAAAAGAATCCCCGGAAATAGAACAAATGAATTCGATTCAAACCAAAGATACTCCATTAATAATGGCTATTGATTTAGGAACAAACTCTTTTCATGCTATCATAGGATCTGTGAATTCTAAAGGTATACTAAAAATACATAGTAAGGATAAAGATCAAGTAAGGCTTGGCAGTGGAGCAACAGATATGAAGCAATTGCATACAGATTCCATCAAGAGAGGAATACAGGCAATGAAAAAATTTAGTGCTATGTCTGAAAAAGCTGGTTCTACGATTAAAGCTATTGGAACAAGTGCTTTAAGAGAAGCTGAGAACAGAGATGACTTTATTGAAAAAGTAGCATTTGCAACCGGTATTCATGTTGAAGTAGTTTCAGGATATGAGGAAGGACGATTAATTTATGTTGGTGCAGTGCATGCTTTACCAATTTTAACTAAAAAAGCACTCATCATAGATATAGGTGGTGGAAGTACAGAAACGGCAATTGGAGTTCTTGGTGAAGTTAGTTATGTTCATAGTGCTAAGCTTGGTTCTATTCGATTAACCCAAAGGTTTTTTCCTAATGGTATTGCTAATGAACAATCTATCAAAGAATGTAGACTACTGATTCAAGGTGATTTAGCCCCAACATTCTCTTCTTTATTAGAGCATGGATTTGAAACAGTAGTAGGGACAAGTGGAACAATATATACTATTGCAAATATGTGTTTACTATCTAAGGACATCGTACAAAATGAATCATTAAATGGCATAACAATTTCGAGAGAAGAAATTTTAAAACATATTTCTCTCATAACTGCTGCTTACTCAACACAAGAAAGAAGTCTTATACCAGGAATAGAACAAAAGAGGGCAGATATTATTCTTGCAGGAGCATTAATATTTGAACAAATTATTTTAGGATTAAACATTCAAAAAGTCACAATATCTGCTTATGCATTAAGGGAAGGAATTATTTTTGATACAATTCAAAAAGAAAAAGATATCAGAGAATTTCATCATTTAAGCAGATTAAGATATGAAACTGTCTACCATTTATGTGAAGTATACACAGTAAATATTGAACATGCAGAACATGTAAAGAATATCGCATTAAAATTGTTTGACGATACAATTACATTACATGGATTGGGTGACTCAGAAAGAGAACTTTTAGAAGCTGCATCATTATTACATGATGTTGGTTATCATGTATCCCCAGAGCAACATCATAAGCACAGTTATTATATTATATCAAATTGCGTAATGCCAGGTTTTACAAATGATGAATCTGATATCATTGCAAATATTGCACGATATCATCGAAAAAGCCATCCTAAAAAGAAACATCTTAGCTTTTCACATCTATCTTTAGAAAAACAAAGAATAGTAACGATTTTATCTGGTATTCTAAGAATTGCCGAAGGTTTAGATAGAAGACAACATCAGATCGTTGATGATTTATATTGTACGATTAAACAACATGAAGTTACGATAAGTGTCAAATCCTTAAAAGGTTTAATAGCTGATATTGAGATTTGGGGAGCAATCAGAAGAAAAGGATTATTAGAAGAAGCTCTGAGAATATCTGTATCATTACATATCTCAAACTAAGTGTAGATATTCTTTAATACTTATATTCAAAGCCACGAACATAGCTTATGGTTTTTATTGTACGATCTAAATACTATCGTTGATAGAATTGTTAATTTACTATGCACTTTCTATAGTAAATTCATATATCATGAGAATTCTCAGTAAACATATGTATAGCATATTGATAGTATTATTCTTTATGAATAATAGTTCTTTATATGGTTATACCCTAGAAGTACATACTCGCATTACTAATCCACCTGATTGGCTGATTAAATCACCTCAAAAATTACGACCCAAAATAGCATTAGTCTTATCTGGTGGAGGTTCTAGGGGCTTATCTCAAATTGGAGTCTTAAAGGTTTTAGAACAAAACAAAATACATATAGACTATATAGTAGGAACAAGTATTGGTGCAATTGTAGGTGGTTTATATGCATCTGGATATTCAGCTGATACTTTAGAACATATCGTAAATAATACAGCTTGGGACGAGATGTTTTCTTTATTGAAAGATCAAGATAGAAATGATATGTTTTTAGATCAGAAAATTGATAATGATCGAATGCTGATTACACTTCGCTTTAATGATTTTTCTTTTGTTGTTCCAGAAGCTATTTCCAATGGAAATAACTTTCAATATTTTCTTCAAAAATTACTTTGGAATGCACCCTATTATAGTTCTCATTCTTTTGATAGTCTAAAAATTCCTTTTAGAGCAATAACCACAGATTTAACTCATGGAAAAGAGTATATCATTAAAGAAGGGAATCTTATCAGAGCAATAAGGGCAAGTGCTACCATACCATTGCGTTATACCCCTATTATTATAGATAGTTCTCTACTAGTTGATGGTGGAATTAAGAATAATATACCAGTAGAAGCAGCTCAATCGGAATTTTCACCTGATATTATTATTGCCGTCAATACAGTATCTCCTTTACTAGTCAATCAAGATTTGAATACACCTTGGTCTATTGCCGATCAAGTTGTGGGTATCTTGTTAAGAGATAATGAACAAAAAAGTTTATCTCTTGCCGATATAACAATTAGTCCTGATTTAGGATATACAAAAAATACAGATTTTTCTGATATTCATTCTTTGCTAACCAAAGGTGAGAATGCAGCACAATTACAAATAGAATCTATTAAACAATTGATTATCCTTAAACAAGACTCAATATTTAATCAACAATTAATAAAACCTCTTGAAAATATTGATTCAATAAAGTTTAATCAACAAATAGTATCTGGAAATACGCATGTATTGCGTACTCAGTTTTCAAATATTCTTAAAGCATATTTTCAGAATCAATCTTTTTGTAATGATATAGAATGTATCAATATAAAAGAAGGTATGTTGAATGCAGAGCCCTTGTATCCATCAATCATAACTGCAAGCACCGTTCAAATACTAGATTCATTGCATATTTTATCAGAAAATGTTAAACAAACTATTCAAGATTTAGTAAATGGATTAATACATACACAGTTCAATCTTGATACAATTATTAAAACAAAAGAGAAGATTCTTCATGTTCTTAGGAATAATCACTATAGTTTTATTGATGTTGACTATATATATGATAATCAAGGAGATAGAAAACTCACATGGATAATAACAATACCAAAAGTTCAAAATATAATCATTAGAACAAATTCAAAAACTGTAAGTGATATACTTAAAAGAGAGATTGAAACAATCCCCTCACTTTTACATAGTAAACTTGTAAATGATTCTTGGGAGAAAATTTCTGGGAGTAATGCTTATCAGGATATAGATTTTAAAACAATGATTATCAATGATACTTTCCTATTAGATATTGCAGTAAAACAATACCCAAATCAAAGTATCAAATTAGGTGCTCGTGTAGATAATGAAAGATTTGGTCAGCTTAGTTTAGAAGCTAAACAAATGGAGCTTTTTGGTAAAGATATAGAAGCATATATTAATATTGCGGGTGGACAAAGAAATTACAAAATCGAAGGAACATTAAAATTCCCAAGTATACTTAGTTCTTTGTGGAATTGGAATCTGAATGCTTATTCTTCATCAAAAGGAATCTATACATACTCAGATGTTTTTTCTAGTGATATTAGTCGATATACATTGAAAAGAGGCAATGAGTTTACTGAAGAACATTATGGTATTAAAAGTATTTTTTCACGATATTTAGGAAGGTCAGGTTTATTATTATTTGATATCAGATATGATAATCAAAGATTCTTTGATAAAACAATAAATCCAGACTTTGTGTATAGTAAGATATGTACGGCTAAATTGACTGGGAAATTCGACACTAGAGATAATGCTGATATACCAAGTAAAGGGACATTACTGGAATTTTCTTTAGAGTCAAGTATTTTTTCCTTTGAGAACAATCCTTCTTTTTCTAAAGCTCAATTTGCATTAAAAAAATCATTTACTTTTGATAAACATACAATTACACCTTCAGTTAAATTTGGTTTTTCAGATAATACCTTACCAATTGCGGAATACTTTTCATTAGGTAGAGATGATATGTTCTATGGGAAAAGAGAAGATGATAAGCGTGGTTTACAATTAGCACTCGCTTCACTAGAATATAGAATCAAATCTTCTGTAAAATTATTTTTTCCTACATATCTTTCTATCAGATACGATATGGGATCTACTTGGTCTTCTTTTGAAACTATTAAAATCGCAGAACTACAACATGGATTAGGTATAGGAATAATAGCTGATACACCCATTGGAAATGCCAGAATTACCGCTGGCAAAAGCTTCTATTTTGTAAAAAATCCAGATGGTATTGTTCAAGGACCCCTTTTATTTTCTTTTGCGATTGGCACAAATTTCTAAATCTTCATTTTTTTTCAATAATTCTATGTCGGTATACTGACAATATTTCATATTTTGCTGTCAGTTTGCCTTATTTTACATCCAGAGTCAATCATGAAATCAAATCAACAATTAAAAGATATTGCTTTTATTCTCGGCTTGTCAATTATACTAGCATTATGGTTCAACTTTTTTGGACATTCTAATGGTATCAGTCTTATCAGAGAAAAGCAAGAAGTTGCTATTGCTTCTGATGATGAGTTTTTACTGATAGATACTGCTTCAACACTTACTGCAGATACTGTAAAAGTAGCAATTGACAGCGTTTCTTTGATGAAAAAGGCATTACAAGATTCTATTAAGAAAGTAAAGAGAATTCAAGACTCGATTAAAAATATCTCTGTTGAGAGTGGACCAATAAAAGCTAAATCTATTGTGTATAAACAAATATTACAATTATTAAAAGACCCAAATGTACTTGTGATTGATGCCAGAAATGAGCATGAATTTGCTGAAGGTCATATTCCAAATTCTAAGCATGTATTTGCTATGGAATTTGAGCAACATATTCCAGAATTAATTTCTTTACCAAAAGATAAAAGAATAATAGTGTATTGTGGCGGTGGAGACTGTGAACTTAGCCATGATGTATGTAATGGATTAATTGGATTAGGATTTCTAAAAGTATATATCTACATAGGTGGATGGGAAGATTGGAAGAAAAATGGATCAGGTAAAGGTGCCTAATGAAAGCAGAGGTTATTGACAATACTACACAACATTTTTTACAAGTACGATATGGAATCATTGGTAACTCTCAGGTAATTTCAGAAGTTATTCAAAAATTATTGTCTGTTGCTCCAACTGATTTAAGCGTTTTAATTACTGGGGAAACTGGCACAGGTAAAGAGGTATTTGCTCAGGCTATTCATGGATTAAGCAATAGAAAAAAGTACCCTTTTGTGTCTGTTAATTGTGGAGCAATTCCAGAGACATTATTAGAATCAGAATTATTTGGTCATGAAAAAGGAGCCTTTACAGGAGCTGTTGAACAAAGAAAAGGCTTTTTTGAAGTTGCTAATCATGGTTCAATATTTTTAGATGAAATTGGAGAAATGCCTATAAGCACTCAAGTAAAATTATTAAGAGTGTTAGAAAGCGGTGAATTTTCTCGATTAGGGTCTTCGGATATTCATAAAGTAGATGTACGTATCATTACGGCTACAAATAGGGATTTAGAATATGAAGTTAGGAAACAACAATTTAGGCATGACCTCTTTTTTAGATTAAACTCTGTCCATTTACGATTACCTGCCTTAAGGAAACATCCTGAAGATATTCCCCTATTAATTGAATTCTTTAGTGATAAAGTTGCTCGGAAATTAGGAATTGAATGTAAAGGTGTTTCTTTTGAAGCAGAACTTTTATTAAAAAGTTTTCCATGGCAAGGTAATATTCGTGAATTAAGAAATTTTATAGAAACTGTTGTAACACTAGAGCGTGGGGCTTTAATAACTCCTGATCTTATTAAAAGACATCTAAGAATACAAGTTGATGATTTTTCAAGCTCAATTCTTAAAGAAGAATCAATCATTATACTGCCTAAACCAAATGATCAACAAAGCCAGTCAACATCACAAGATGAATCTCTTCTTCTGAGAACTTTATTAGAGCTACATACTGATGTAGCCGATATTAAACGAGCATTAGCTGCTATATTTGATAAAATCACTCATATCGAAGTAAATCAATTACAAACAAACGAGATGCACAATCAATCTACACAGCAGGTAGAACATTCTACAATTTCAGACAATATGACCCAAGAACTAGATTTTCGATTAGAAGAAATGGAAAGGAAATTAATTATAGCTGCATTAAAGCGTTTTGATGGTAATAGACGATTAGCTGCAAAAGTTTTAGGAATTAGTGAAAGAACATTATATAGGAAAATAGTAGATTATCATTTAATGGAGCTTTTCTAATCTTCGATATATACTTTATACAAGAAACTTCATATATATTCTATCGATCTCTTTTGAATCCCTTTAACAGATTTTTTACTTAGAAGTATTCCTTATCTTAAACATATAGAGTTCTAATCTCAATAGAATTCTTACTGATTTCACATGTTATATTCAAAATAGAGAACAGTTCTATGGACTCTCAATTCTCATTAGAAGAAATAGCCTTAACTATTAAACAAGCTCAAGAATTTGTAGCTCGTAGAGTAATAAATAGAGAGGAAGTTATCGAGCAAGCTTTTTGTGCATTTCTTACAGGCGAGCACTTACTTCTTCAAAGTAGAACTGGTGCTGGTAAATCATTATTGGCTGAACAGTTATTTGCATGCATAGAAGGTGCAAGAACTTTTAGAGTGCAAGCAAGTAAAGAGCAGCAACCAGATACCTACTTTGGTGGATTAGATATTGAAAAGTTAAAAACTGGTAAGATTTTTCATAATACCGAAGGTTCATTAGTTGAATCTGAATTTGGCTTTATAGATGAAATTTTTGATGCTAATGATTTTACTTTAAGAGCCTTGCTTTCTCTATTAAATGAACGCAGATTAATAAGAGGTGTTCAAAATGTTGAAGCAAACATTCATACTGTGATAGCTGCTACTAATTATCTAAGAATTAGCGAAGTTACAGAGGCAATTCTTGATAGATTTCTTTTTAAAGCAATTATATTACCTGATAAAGACCCCTTGATTCAATTTAAAATTGGAGTGCAATATTCTCAACATTCTAATCGTATAATTGCACCAACAAAAAAAATACCATACAATCATTTATATCGTTTAAAAAAAATGATTAATGGTCTTGATTCTACCTATGAATTCAGAATCTCTGCAGAAATGCTTTACTTTACTAATTTGGTTATCAGGCATTATGAGTTTGCTAGAAATAGAGGCCTAAGAGAGAAATTTAAGGGACATCAAAGTAATGAATATTCAGACTTTTACATTTCCCCAAGAACTCAAGCAAAAGCTTTAGATTTATTAAGAGCATTAGCATTTCTGGATGGCAGAACATTAGCTGATTCTCAAGATGTAAGAAAATTATCATTGATTTTTGCAACTGCAGGGCTACCAGAAGAAACTCATTTATTTGATAAATCATTTACGGCGGTATTTAACTCGCTAAATGCTGGTAATGGTTTTGAACAAATCCGAACACTTATTGCCTATGAATCATTGCTAGAACAAATTGAAAAAGATCCCCTTATCCTTCAGCAACCTTTAGATAAAACCCTTTCTAATTCACAACTTAGACGATCTCTATTAGACTGGATTAAAGATGCTTTGCAAATTGATCATACTGTGCAACAGAATAAAAAAGTCCTAGAATCTTTCCTTAAAAATTTGATTCCAGTATGCGATGAAGTGCGTGAGTTAAAGAATTCATTAGAAAAAGAAACAACAAAAATATTTCAGCAAATCGAGAATTAATCTCTTTATTTTTTTGTATCAATATATCTTATAGTCATGATATCCAAACGTAATGAAATAGAGAATATGGATTTTTTTGGAAAAATGATTGAATTAGGGTTTCTAGATACAGTTGAAAATGACTTACCAGAAGACTTCACTCTCATTTATGAGATTGCACGTATCCTTGAAAACGAGCTAAATCCACTAACTAAACAATTAGCTCCTATTTTATGGTTAACTCAAGCACAAGAAGATAATTCTTCACATGAAAAAGAGATTATCCCACATCTACCTTCAGGCGATGATTATGAAGCTAATCTAATTTCTAGTTTTAGAGATATTTCTAAAATTTACCCTCATCAATTTTTACTTCCTGATGAAGTATTCATGCAGAAATTAGCTGAAAGATCATTGTGGATGCCCACACCAAAAGCAGCTAGAAATTATCGATATCAAGCTGAATCAGATCAGTTTGCACCAGATTCTAGAAAGCAAAAGATATATCTATTATTTGATACTTCTAAATCAATGCAAGAATTGTTTAGAATACATTTGGCTAAAGCCATTGCATATTTTTTTCTGAAACAAAATCAAAAAGAAATGGGGACAATCTTCTTTAGGACTTTTGATGCAGATATTGGCCCTTTACAATTAGTAAAAGATAAAATCGCTTTTGATAATTTAATTGCTCATATAATGGGTTTAAAAGCAGAGGGGCGCGGTACTGCTATGGAAAAGGCTTTAATGACTGCTATTCAAGATATACGTGTAGACAGTTTTATGGCGGAAGCTGAAATACTTGTTATTACAGATGGTGCAGCACATATTGATGTTGACAAAGTCAAACATTCTCTTGGTGAATCTATTCATATACATTGTATCAAAATAGGTTCTGCAAGCTTAAAACCAGATACAAAAACAATATTGAATCTTATTCATTCAGCAGAATCTGATGATGCAAAACTGATAAGAGAACTTCAGCATAAACTAAAAGATTTAGAATATTCACATAAAGCTACTCAAGCTGATTCTAGAAAATTATTTATACTTGGTGAAATTCAATATCTTAATAAACAAATACATGCCCAATTAGATAGATATTCTCAAAGGACCATGGCTAATTATGGAAATGAAATTTCAGAATTGTCTGATATTTTTATCAATGTTGAAGATATCAAATCAGAAAAGTTATTTGCATTATCTAAAGATAGAATTGATGAATTTGTTCAATTATCATCTGAACTATTAACAATATTAAAAGATGATCCTTCTGTAGAAGACGCAAAAAAAGCTGCTGTCTTATATGATCATTTACACTTATTATTAAAGTATAATAATATAGAAATACAGAAATTGTCACAAAATACAGATGAATTAAAACATATTTTAACTTCATTCTTGCAACAACAACAATCTCAATCTGCATACAATACCAGTTTAGACTTATCAGATAATGACCATATACAATTATCCAGATTACTTAAAACCGGAATGCAATCTGCAGCTAGAATTCCATTGGCTAAATTATTATTGATTTTATATCGAAAAATTAAACGATCTATTGTTTTATGGAGAAAGAATAGATTAAGACCAAAAAAGAGAAAACATAATAATTACAAATAATGATGTACATCATTATTACCTTTAATTGAATTGTCTAGTTTAGTATCATACAATCACTATTAAGGCTTTTGATAATGTTACCACTTACTTCAATTGTTGTACCTACCGATTTTTCTGAGCATTCTGATATTGCTATTGCATATGCTAAAGAATGGGCTGTACAATTTTCGGCAACTATACATTTAGTTCATATAATAGAACCAGTAGTTTTCCCTATGGATTGGGGTTATTCTCCTATTGATTTATCTACTGTTGAAAAACAATATGTAGACGCAGCTCATCAACAACTTATACAAAAAGTTGAATCAATAAGAAAAGAAGGAATTTCTATCATTCCTGCTATTGTTCATGGTGGAAGAGCTTCTGAAGAGATTAATAATTATTGCATTCAACATGCTATCTCTATGATATGTATGGCAACACATGGAAGGGGTGGAATGGAGCATTTATTACTAGGCAGTACAACAGAAAGGTTAATGAGAAAATCTGCTTGCCCAATAATGGTAATAAAAGTTCCATAAAGCACTATGAGAAACGTCCAACAAATAGTCTTGTAGATAACCAATGCTTTAAGGCTATCATTATTTTGTGAATAGAAGAGACAGTTATCTTCTTCATGCTAAAAACATTATAATCATTCAATTCTATCTTTTCTAATAAGCGATAATAAATTGCATCCATAATTTCAGCGGCTAACATTGTATTTCTTTCATCTGGACGCAGTGCTGTCCTAGCTTTATGATAATATTCTCTTGCCCTTTGAGTTTCATATTGCATTAAAGCTATAAAGTTTTCATTATACACTTCATTCATTAAGTCTTTTTCTGAATATTTGAATTTATCCATATCTTCTTTTGGTAAATAGATATATCCTTTATCTTTATCAGCTTTAAGATCTCTTAATATATTAGTTAATTGTAATGCATAGCCTAAATTGACAGCATATTGCTTTGTCTCTTCATATTTGTAACCAAAAATCTCAATACACATCAATCCAACAACGCCAGCTACGCCATAGCAATATTCTTTCAATTCTGCGAATGTTGTATATCGATATTGATACAAATCCCTTTCGCAACCATCAATCAATGTTAAAAAATATTGTTTTGGAATATCAAAACGCTTTATAACTTTACTTAAAGGGTAGAAATATGGCTGCAAATTCTTATTTGCATAAATCTTTTCGATTTCATTACGCCAGTTGGATAAAATTCCTTTCTTCTTATTTATTATGTCTACATTCTTGGATGGATATTCATCAACTATATCATCTATTTCTCGACAAAAAGCATAGACTGTATTAATTGCTTTTCTTTCATCTTTGGGTAAAAAAGTAAACGAATAGTAAAAACTCGTTTTTGATTGATGAGGAGCAATCATAATATCTGATTCTATGTGTTCAGTATCTTTCATAATGATTTAGGTATATGATCTTAATACTCGAATTAATGCTTTACAGGCCGTAACTAGGATTCTATGAACAGACAATGATATTTTTTGTGATAATAATACTTTTCTATGCGCTCTAGTTATCTCTAAAATAGCATTTCCTCCCTCAATAATAAGTGCTATTTCAGATCTTAATCTAAAAGAGTCTAAATGACATATTAAATGAGAACCTTTGTCAAATAGTTCTTTAGTCTTCATGTACATCATATCAAATGCATCATTAAATACTTCATCATATATGATGTCATCAGTGTGCAAAGATACACCATTTAAAAAATCTTTCGGAATATATGTTCTCCCATTTATCTTATCTATATATATGTCTTGCAAGAAGTTTGCCAATTGTAATCCTGTACATATATAATTTGATAATTCTATGGTAGTTTCATTCTTATTTTTATGTAATTGTAAAATGATATCTCCTACAGGATTTGCTGAATTTGCACAATAATCATATACATCTTCCATAGACTTTGGTTGCGTAAAGACACAGTCTTGTTTAAAAGCTTTTAATAATTGTAAAAATGGTGTGAGACTAATCTTTGTTTGACAGAACATATCTTGCAAAGCTATCCACAATGGATTATCTCCTGTATATTGTTGTGAAAAACATATTGTTATATGATTCTCCATCATCTGGAGATAATATAATTGCTTTTCTACATCAATTTCTAAAGATCCTTCATCGGCTATATCATCTGCGATTCTACTAAATGAATAGATTGCTGCAGTATACTTTCTTATGTGCTGTGGTATACATAAGGAAGCTACAGGAAAATTCTCATAATGCATCTTTGTTATATTCAAACAAAATACATACGATTCTTGTATAGAACTAACCCTAAATACTGGCGAACTATATTCAACAAGATCTATCAATTCTTGGAGGCTAAACCAATGATGTATTTTTTGCATAAAGTAAAAAAAAACCCGCATGAAAATCATACGGGTTTCTTAAAATAGTTTTTAGAAATTAATCACGAAATAATTTACCGCGATTGTCTTCGATTTCAGCATTATCTTTTAAGGCTTGAAACCATTGAGGATAAGCTGAATTTTTTGCTGAAGCAGACATTGATTTTTTCATTTCGGCACTTTGCATCTTAAATGCTTTCATATCAGCATCTGTTTTTTGCAGTACTTGTGTGATAAACCAACCTTTTTCACCTGCTATTGGTGCATTAATTTTATTAATAGGAGCATTCATTACTGATTGAGTTAATACAGGTTCTAAGCCAAGCCCAGGAACTGAAGCAGTGTTTTTAACATCAGTAACAGACTTTACTTCAATCGAAGGATCAAATTCAGCAACCTTAAATAATCTATCTGCATTTCTTTGTTGTAATTGCTTTACAATATTTTGTGCTTTGGATTTAGTATATGCTAGCTTTTTTGTACGCATTACTTTTTCAGTAAGTTCATCCTTCATATCTTCAAATTGTTTTAAACCATTTTGTCTTTCGCCAGTTACTAAAGCAACCACAAAACCATAATATTTCAATTCTAGAGGATCAGAAACAGTTCCAACTTTTTCTGAAAATGTAAAATTGGTAAGAAAACGAGATCCTAATATTGGCATATCTTTATCAAAAAACATTGTTTCTACTATGTTTTTCTTTAATGATTTACCTAGTTGGTCAATATCTGTTCCATTTTCAACTTGCTGTTTGAAAGAAAGTGCATCTCTTTTTAATTGCTTCTTTGTGTTTTGAGACATAGAAATATTAATAAGAATTTCACTATACTTCATTTCTTCTGTTGCTTTATCTTGAACTTTAATAATATGATATCCAAAATCAGTTTCAATTGGCCCAACAATAGAGCCAGGTGCATTATTGAAACAGGCTTCTTCAAATGGTTTTACCATTCTACCTTTAGGAAAGAAATCATATTCACCACCGCGATCTTTAGACCCCTGATCTTGAGAATATGTTTTGGCTAATAAAGCAAAATCTTCACCTTTTTTTGCTCTTCCTAAAATTTGTTGTGCCAATGCTTTAGAACTATCTTTATTTGTTCCAAAATTAATGAGGATATGACTAGCTTTTACTACTTCATTTTCTCCAGCTCTTGTACTATCAACATGATAAATATATGTTCCAGACATTACCTGTACTGGACCAACAATATCGCCTGGCTTAGATGTTTCAAGTAAACTTTTAACATCAGGTGCCATTGTCTTAATCATCACATATTCATTCTGTTTGCCACTATATTCAGCTAAATATTGTTGAAACACTGCTTCGCGAATCTCTGGAGTAATTGCTTCATTGATAGATTGCTGAATACGTGCAATTTTTTTCTGAGCAATTAATGTATCGCCTTTAGAAGGCTCTAAAGGAAAAGATACATATTTAATTTTTCTAGCATCTTTTTGTTTGGTAAACTCTTTTACCTTTTCATATTCAGCTTTTAATTCTTTATCTGAAGGCTTACCACCTACTTCTTTATCGGAAACTTTTAAAATGTCTAATAAAATATAATCGAAAGACATATTTGTATTTTCATTTTTAAATTTCTGTTCTAGGAAAGTAGGAGATACAATAGATGAAGCAGCACCAACGGCTCTGCGAAAATGATCAGCTAATCTAGACTTGTACAGAAAATCTTCGATTTTAATCAAACTTTTCTTGAATTTTCCAACTTCTTCAGCTGGATCAACTGTTTGAGGAATCACTCCTCTCTTTTTACCTTCATTGATATTTTGAGCAATGATGTCTGGATTAGTCATAACTTCAAGATATGCTTGACGATTAAATTTTCCAGTTGAATCTGTAAAATTCTTGGTAAGATAATCCGGTGGGCTGTCTAACATTAAATCAAGAACTTCATCTTGTGTTACGTTGATTCCTGCTTTATTTGCAGATTGTTTAATAAGAATCTCTTCTACATACTGATCCCAAACGGATTGACGTATCTGATTCTCATCTACTTCTGCTTGAGGATTCTGCTGTGTTTGTAATTCAGCTTGTTCTTTAACACGAAGTTCAAATTCTTGATACGGAATATTTTCACCATTAATTACGCCAACAACTGCATTCGCTGCTGTAGTACCACTGTTGAATACTGTGCTTATACTAGAATCTGATATCACCATAAATGCAATAAAAGAAATAACAAATAGCACCAACAGATACGGCGAAATATCTCGCATACGTGAGATTACACCCATTTTACCTTACTCCTATGCTTAATAATTGAAGTTCGTCTTACATAAAGAACATAAGAATTCTTTAAAATTTTAGAAGTGCAAAATTACCTCTGTTTATGCTAATTTCCAACAATGAATTTGCCTATGTGGATAATGTAGTTTCATTAGATTTATTGATTGCTCTTAATTACCATTGCTTGTATTATACATTTGGCTTTTTCTCTTCATTGGCTTGATTACAAATTGATTATTTTGTCTAAGTACAATTTATTTCACTTTCTGTGTTTCCTTATGGTTTCTATCTCAATCCAATATCATGGTGATTTACATTGCCAAGCAATTCATGGCCCTTCACATGCTGAGTTATCAACAGATGCACCAATTGATAATAATGGCAAAGGAAATAGTTTTTCACCCACAGATTTATTAGCCACTGCATTAGGTACGTGCATGTTAACAATTATGGGTATAGCGGCTAATACTCATAATATTAATATTAAAGGGACAACATTAACAGTAGAAAAACACATGATTAATCAACCTGTTAGAAGAGTAGGATCATTATCTGTTTCTATCGTGTTACCACAACAAGAATATTCTGCAAAAGAACGTGATATTTTAATTCTTGCTGCTAAAACGTGTCCAGTAATGCAAAGTATACATCCAGATATTTCAGTTAATACTACTATGGAGATAGCATCTTGATTTCCTATTCTACAATAATATTTTCTTCTATTTCAGCATTATGTGTTTTGTCTACATTTTGTATGCAAGCACAATCTGTATGGTCTTCCAAAAAATCATCATGGATTGGAATATCTTCTGCAGATAAAACTGCAATAGAAGATTTTAGTAAAAAATATACTAACTATCTATACAATGCAAGAACCGAGCTTTCATCAACAAAAGAGTTAATAGAAGAATCCAAAAAGAAAGGCTTTACCATCTACTCGAAGCTTTCTGATATAAAGCCAGGAGCAAAATTACTCTTTATAAATAGGGAAAGAGCATTAATCGCATGTATCATTGGTACACAACCATTTGTTAAAGGTAGTAGATTAATTGCAGCTCATCATGATAGCCCTAGAATTGATATAAAAGCAAGGCCATTATATGAAACTGAAGGTTTTGCTATGTTTCAAACTATTTATTATGGTGGCATTAAAAAGTATCAATGGGCAAATTTACCATTGATGATTTCTGGCAGAATTGATACTAAAGATGGCAAAACTACCTGGATTGATATAGGCAAGAACCCTGAAGACCCAGTTTTTGTTATTCCAGATGCTGCGCCACATGTTGATTCACCTTTAAGGAATAGAACTTATACAAGTGTATTAGAAGGCGAAGAATTAGACCCAGTTATTGGAAGTATTCCAGATGATAAAAATTCAGTGTTTAATGGTGTTATGTCTTTATTACATCAACAATTTGGCTTTCAAGAAGAAGATTTTGTGAGTGCTGAATTACATATTACACCAGCATCTCCACCAAGAGATATTGGTTTTGATAGAGGTTTGATTGGTAGTTATGGTCAAGATGATAGATCTTGCAGTTTTGCTGCTATGCATTCTTTACTTTCACTGAACGATACTCCTGAGTTTACTTCCCTAGCATATATTGTAGATAATGAAGAAACAGGAAATGTGAATAATACTGGAGCAGCATCAATCTTTTTAAATTCAGTGTACAGTATTATTTCTGAAGCTACTACCAAACAACAGTTTAATACAAATATTACAAATCAAGCCCTACATAATGCATTGGTTATTTCTGCAGACGCAAATGATGGGATTAGCCCTTTATTCCCAGGATTATCAGAAAAGTCGAATGCTGCAAAACTAGGCTTTGGTATTTGCATTAAACGATATGGCCGTTCTTTTGATGCTAATTCTGAATTCATAGCTAAGATTAGAAATTTACTTGATCTTAATGTAATACCATGGCAAACGGTTTCCTATAAAGTAGAAACCGGTGGCGGTGGTACTATCGGTGGACAAATGAGCAAGGATGATATGAATGTTATCGATATCGGTATTCCTTTGCTTTCTATGCATTCTCCATTTGAAATCAGTTCTAAAATTGATGTATGGAATTTAAATAAGTTTTTCACCGTATTCTACTCATCTAAATGAAACAGTATCTATCTGCATTAGCTAAGATAAATGTAGTACTTATACTATTAGTAATACTTGCTGGAAGTGTTGTTCGATCTACTCAATCCGGTATGGGTTGTCCTGATTGGCCTAAATGTTATGGATTATTTATTCCTCCAACACATATTGATCAACTACCCCATAATTATCAACAGATATATGCTAATAACGGTATTCCAGCAGAAGATTTTGATGCTGTGAAAACGTGGATTGAATATATAAATAGATTATTGGGTGCAATACTTGGTATTACTGTCTTTCTACAATTATTATCTTCTTTATATCATTGGAAACAAGATAAAACCATAACATTATTAAGTATTGCTATTTTTTTAGGTACAGGTTTTCAGGGATGGCTTGGTGCATTAGTAGTTGCTTCTAATTTAGCCCCATTAAAAATTACTATTCATATGCTAATGGCAATGGCCTTATTATTATTGGGTACCCATATCGCCTGGAAGCCAAAAATTACAACTAATATTATTTCTAATAAAAAAGTATCATTTTTCATCGGACTTAGTATCATAGCTGTTATTATTCAGATTTTGCTTGGTACACAAGTAAGACAAGAGATCGATCAATTAGCAAAGGCACTCAATTATACTCAAAGAGATATTTGGATTAGCAATGTGTCTTCTATGTTCTCAATACATAGATCCTTTGCTCATGTGATTCTTCTGATACATGCATATATTATCTATATAATTTTTAAAAGTAAAACAGATCTATCTTCCATTAAGACAATAGCTTATATGATAGCATTTACTCTATTTTTAGAAATTAGTGCAGGAATCATATTGAACTATATGGATATGCCTGCATTTATTCAACCTATTCATCTATTACTTGCTTCTGTTCTTTTGTGCTTGGATTATATTCTGTTTTTAAATAGTAAGCCTGTAAAAGCCTAATCAATATTTCTGGAAAATAAATGTATACATGTAGAAGAGATCTTTATAACAAATGCATTATACTGTTCATATGTTTTTATGCATGTATAGCTAGCATCAATGCTCAGAATATTAGAGATAATTGGTTTTTTGGAAATAGGGCTGCTGTAAATTTTTCTAATATAATTCCCAAAGCACTAAACAACTCTGCAATGGACGCACCGGAAGGTTGTGCAACACTAAATGATAGCACTGGTACATTATTATGCTATACAGATGGGAATGCGATTTGGAATGCAAATCATATCATAATAAATGGTACTAACTTTCTAGGGGGAAATCCTTCGGTTGCCCAAAATATTCAAATCATTCCATATCCAGGAAAAACATCTCAATATGTATTTGTTTATATAAAAGGATCTGCAGAAAATCCACCGATGAGTCTTTGGTATACCGTTTATGATTCAATTTCAACAAAAAATGCTATTCAAATTATTCCACCTACGCTATTATATGATAATATAACAGAAAAGTTATTTGTTATAGAAAACAATATAGGGAATGGTTATTGGATTTTTACTCATGGTTTTGCTGATAATAATTATTTAGCGTTTCAGTTAACAAATACTGGTATATCTAGAAGTCCTATTATATCTACTGGAAGCTATAACTTTAAAACAAGTAAGTGGAATGCAAGCGGCGTAATGAAATGCTCTCATAATAGTAAAAAACTTGCAACATGTATTAGAGGAGAATCAGATACAAGTTTTGTAGAATTAACAGATATTAATATTAGTAATGGTAAAGTAAGTAATCCAGTTTTAATTCCTTTTCCAATGTTAACCTATGGAGCCGAGTTTTCTAGAGATAATAAGTATTTATATATAAGTTGTGGACTATCAACTAAAAAAGGGATTTTATATCAAGTAGATATTGGATCTAGTACTTTTAATAAAATAGAAATTTATAATTCCCCCACAGAATGGTTTGGACAATTGCAATTAGGTAATGATTGTAAAATATATTTAGCCAAACAATCTTCTGAGTCCTTAGGCACAATAACTAATCCTTCTGGTGCAGGGCCAAGCTGTGGCTTTTTGATAAGTGGATTGATATTGTCTCCCGGCACTTCTACATTAGGCTTACCTACCTTTATTCAATCAAATTCTTCAATTATTTCAAATTCTATAAGATATTCTTCTGACAATATCTTTGACAGTACTCAGTTCTCAATACAATATCCAAATGCAACAAATTATTATTGGGATTTTGGAGATCCTTCCTCTGGTTCACAAAATGTTTCTAGCGAGAATCAGCCAAAACATGTATTCAATAAAGCAGGCTCCTATTATGTAAAAGTATATCTAAGTGGACCATGTGGATATGATACATTATATCAATTACTTGAAATTAAAAGTAAAAAGATTCTTATTGTTAATGTGAATTCTGCAGTATTAGACATTGTATCGAATACATGCAATTCACACATAATAGTTAAAGATTCCTGGCCATTTATAAAGGGCGATTTGGTTCTGCTTATTCAGATGAAAGGTGCTGAAATTGATTCTTTATATCCACAAAAAAAAGATGGTTATCCACATCAACTTCATGGTGCAGGACTATTTGAATATGCTAGAATTAGTTCTGTAAATGGTAATACTATATATCTTCAACAAAGATTACAACAATCGTGGAATGACACATTATCATGGAAACAAACTTCTGTTCAATTAGTAAAAGTTTTCGAAAAAGATAATTATACATTAAATCAATCTGTAAATTGTGCAGTGTATGATGGAGAAAAAGGAGGGATAATCTCTATCTATGTACATGATACTCTCACATTATACTCAAATATATCTGCTAATGGTGTAGGTTTTAGAAGCCCTCCTTATAATAATTCAATTACTATTTCAGAATATTCGAATGACTCTTTTATCACTTCACTATCACAATATGGCTCTAGAAAAGGAGAATCAATTATAGCAGATTCCTTTATTGGTGATTATACAAAAGGTAGAATGAATCTTGCTACTGCCGGTGGAGGCGGAAATGCCCTTAATGCCGGTGGAGGCGGTGGAGCCCAATATGGAAATGGTGGAAATGGTGGATTTGGTTGGAAGGATACTGTCAATACATCAAATAATATTTATGAGTTAAGTGCAGGATTAGGTGGAATTAATGGCTATATATCACAAAATGATGTTCTACCATTTTATTCACAATCTTTTGGACAAAGAGCTTTTCTTGGAGGTGGTGGTGGAGCTGGTTTTTCTCCTATTAGCACTGCATCTGGACAACCCACAAGTGGTGTTGGTGGAGGTATAATATTTGTAAGAGCTAAAACTATTATTGTAAAAAATCAGAATGTACTGATTGAAGCTAATGGGAAAGCAGGATACCCTTCAAATAAAGGAGGAGCCTCTGGCGGTGGTGGTGGAGGCTATATCCATATTCAAGCAGATACTATCATAGGAAATATTCAATGTTCTGTTCAAGGTGGTAATGGAGGCGATAATAGATCTGCTAAGGACTTTGGACAATATGCCCCAGGTGGTGGTGGTGGTGGTGGGATTATACTCACAAATTCATCTAGTAATGCAGTTTCTATTATTGCACAAGTAGAAGCTGGTAAAAAAGGCATTTGTACTAATTTTTCTGATTCTTTTGGAGCTCAAGATGGAAACAAAGGCATAATAAAGAATGATGCAAGCCTATTTGATGAATCTCTCAATTCTGTATCAGAATACTCCCCTACTTTACCGAATGAATACTATATAATTGACTCTATTCATCAAGATAATGATAGAATAACGCTAAAGAAACCATATCAATTATGCATGGGAAATAAGATTCTCATTATGCAGTTAAATTCAAGTGATAGTTGGCTTATAAGTGGAACAGGCAAACAATTTGGCGAACTTTCTGACAGAGGTACTGCAGGTAATTTTGAATTTGCAAGAGTAAAAGCTGTAGAAGGCAATACTATCATTTTAGATAAACCAATAGTAAAAAACTATAGAAATTATATAAGTAGATTAGGTATTACTGTTTCATCATTTATTATTAATGTACCCGAATTCGAAAATCTTTCAATAAATCAACCATTAACAGGAAATCCATGGACCGGAAATAATGGTAATGGAGGTGTACTAGCAATAAGTGTTAAAAATACATTGTCATTACAAGCTCCTATCTATATGGATGGCAAAGGTTTTAGAGGTGGCATTGGTAATAGAAGTCCAATATGTCTAGATTCTCATCTTATTGATCTATATGGAAGCAAAGATTCTTCCAAATTTGCTCAAAAAGGTGAAGGGATAACTAATAGTGGCTGGGATATTGAAAGTGATATGTTTTATGCAGGAAAAGGTGCTATTGTAAACGGTGGTGGTGGTGGAAACAATCATAATGGTGGCGGTGGTGGTGGTTCTAATTTGGGATGTGGTGGAAATGGAGGTTGGGGCTGGAATTCGATAACAATTAATGATAATAAACTTTCTGGAGGAATAGGTGGATGGCCTTTCTCTAAAGCTATGATCAATAATGAGCGTGTTATTTTTATGGGTGGCGGTGGCGGTGCAGGCCATACGAATGATCTACATGGAAGTAATGGAGCTAATGGTGGTGGTATTATTATCATACAAGCCAAAACTATTCAAGGAAATAATCAGACTATTTCTGCTAATGGATTACATGCAAAGGATGCAGATTATGATGGTTCTGGTGGAGGTGGTGCAGCAGGTTCTATAATATTAGATTGCCAAGATATACAATCACATCTCTTCTTAGAAACCATGGGTGGTAATGGAGGAAACACGAATATACATTTTGATGGTCCTGGTGGAGGTGGAGGTGGAGGATTTATTGGATTTACCTCACAAACATTGCCAAACAATACTAGTGTCAATGTAAATGGTGGTTATTCTGGAAGACATCTTTTTGATAGATATGGTGCCGACGATGGATGTTCCGGAACAGTAATTTCTAATATTGTATTATACGGTGATAAACCAACGAATATTAATTTTCATAATGATGATATATCCTCTATTCAGATTTTACAAACTGATAATAGCATTCAAGTAGTCAATCTACCAATACATAGCTCGATCGAATGTTTTGATATATTAGGAAAAGAGTGGCTTCTACATAGAAATATTCAATCAAGAGATATTAATATTTCTACAGAGCAATTTCCTCATGGAGTATACTATCTTGTTATTTCACATAATGGCACGATACATAATTCACATCCATTTTGCATTATTAAGTAAGAATTATGAAAGAGACAATACACGGAAACAAAAAAAGAATCCAATTTATATCAGAATGCTTGCACAGATTTAAACCTGCCTCTGTATTAGATATTGGCTGTGGTAATGGTATTTTTTTGACAATTCCCTTAGCACAACAATTCGAGAACATTACTTTTTGTGGTATTGATTCAGATGAACCAACTATAGCTTTAGCAAAAAAACATAATGAATTAAAAAATTTATCATATTATACAAATGATGAATTTTTAAGTCATAACAAGTATGATTTAATAATAGCCTCTGAAGTCATCGAACATGTAGAAGAACCACATCAGTTTTTACTGTGGACAAAAACTCATCTGTCTGAACATGGACATATTATCATAACAACTCCTAATGGTTATGGTTGTTTCGAATTCACAACATTTATTGAAACAATGTTAGACTTATCAGGAATAATGAAATTATTAAGTTCATTACCTTTCTTATCTTCATTAAAAGTTGGTAATTCATATACAAATAATGATATACAAGAAAAGCAACATGATACATTAGCAATAAGCCCGCATGTTAATTTCTTTAGCTATAGAAAATTAAAAAAGGTATTTGCAGAAAGCGGATTAATTGAAAAAATATATAAACCACGATCAATGTTCGGAGGTTTAGGATTTAATCAATTGTTTAGATCGGAGTCTGTACTAGAATGGAATGCATCAATTTCAGATTCGATGCCAAGACGAATAGTGAGTGGCTGGATGTTTGTTTTAAAAAGTAATCCAGATTTTTCACCTACAACATCCCCTATTTATAAGCGTAGGGTAAATGAACAATTTCGTAGATGGTTAACTGCTAAGCGTTGGAATACTATATAATATCAAAAACTCTTAATGCTTCATTTACATGGTTATCAGCAGAAAATGAAGAGTTAAATATATACTTGATAATACCATGTTCATCAATACAAAAAGTAACCCTGCCTGGCAGCAATCCAAATAAACCATTAGGAACGCCCATAATTTCTCTTACTTTATTGGATTCATCACTTAATAGTGGATATGGTAAAGAATTTTTCTTAATAAAAGATTGATGCGAATCTATAGAATCTGAGCTTATACCTATCACTTGAATATTATGCTTCCTAAATTCTTGATACTGATCCCTAAAACAGCAAGCTTCTTTAGTACATAAAAAAGTATCATCTTTAGGATAGAAGAATAAGACAGTCTTTTTGCCATAAAAGGAAGAACTATAAACCCATTCGCCAGATTGATTTTGCAAACTAAACTCTGGGATTGTCATCCCAATACTTACTTTCATTGTTAATATGTTCCATTACAATAGTATAAAATAAGCCAAGAGATCCCACCAGCAACTATTGGTATAACGATATTATCATCTACTTTTAATCTATATGCAGCTGCTTCTGCAATAGCAGCAAAAAAAGTACCTGTACTAACCGCAATAAAAAAAAGATAATCTAATTTGAAAATCTGAGTCCATGTATAACAAACTATTAGACCAACAACAAAAAAGGTAATACTACCCTCTAAAGATTTATCTATAAACTTTGTTTTACCGATTTTTCTACCAATGAGCGCTGCAAACATATCACAAAGTATTACAATCGAAAAAGCGATAATTGCAATCGTTTTTGGGAAAACAAACACTGTTAATACCGCAGCTACCATTACCCAAGAAGCTCCATTAAGGACTAAAGACGTTCTGTTAAGCTCATGAGGACGCATCAAATGTCCTATGATACCATGAGAAAATGATCTAAAAGCGGGATTATAATGAATAAAAAGATCTATAATTAATGTTATGCATGTTAAAGGAAAAAGTATAGATAAGGCGGTTGGCCTGTCTATAAAATAATAGATTATTGGAATCAGCATTGAAGTTATATGAATTCCCTTTCGCTGTAATTCATTAGTATAGGTGATTTGCTGATTATTTGTCATTTTTGTAGATATAATAAAGTGTAAAGGACAATATCGTGTTGCAATTATTTGCACCTGCAAAAATAAACCTTGGGCTCCAAATAATTGGAAAAAGGAATGATGGTTATCATAATATTCACTCTCTTTTTTTTCCAATCAAAAGTATTGCAGATATTTTAACAATAGAATTAGCTCAATCTGTTACTCTAATTTGTAGTCAAGAATTAGATATTCCTAATGAAAACAATATAGTGTGGAAAGCAGCAAATTTATTAAAGCAAAGATACAATATAGACATGGGAGCTAAGATATCACTACAAAAAAATATTCCTCATGGTGCAGGATTAGGTGGTGGAAGTTCAGATGCTGCTACAATATTAAAGGGTCTACAATTATTATGGAATATAGATATATCACACCAAGAACTATCCGAAATAGCCTCTGAATTAGGAAGCGATGTCCCTTTCTTTTTACAAGATCATCCCGCACTTATTCAAGGAAGAGGAGAAATTGTTCATCCATTTATGTTTTCTTGTGAATGGACAATACTCATTGTATTTCCCGCTTTATATTCTAATACTTCACGTGCATATGCTGGTTTAGACATCAGCAATTTCGCCAAAATTGAAGTAAATTTTGTTGATGCTTTACAACAATCAACAGATGATTGTTCAAAAATGAAAGATTTATTATTTAATGATTTTGAATATAGTATTTTTACACAATTTCCTGAATTAGCAGAGATAAAGTCACAGTTGTATAAACAAGGTGCCTTTTTTGCTGGCATGAGTGGTAGTGGATCTACAATGTTTGGTCTATTTTTAGATACAACTACTGCACACAAAGCAAAATCTGCTTTTATAGCGCAACAATGCATTGTAGCTCCATTTACATAATATAGAACTTTTCACTTATCTTCACATTTTTACTATGAATATTGCACTTATCAGTGCCGAAGTATCTCCCTTCGCAAAAGAAGGTGGATTATCAGATATTACTTCAGCATTACCAAAGGCTTGGCAAAGTTTAGGGCATAATGCAATCATTATTCTTCCCAAATATGGAGATATAGATACCGATTATTTTAAATTAGAACCATTAGACATAACAATCAGTGTCCCCATTGGTTACTGGACAGAATATGCTAGTCTTTGGAAAACAACTTTGCCTGGTAGAGATGATGTTACTGTCTATTTTATAGAGAATCAAGACTATTTTGCTAGACATGGCATTTATGGTAATCCCGAAGGATTTGAAGATAATGATAGGCGTTTTTTATTTTTAAGCAGAGCAAGTTTTGAATTATGTAAAGCTATAGGATTCAAACCTGATATTATGCATGCACATGATTATCATACCGCAATGGTGATGCCTTTTCTTAAAATGCAGTATAAGAATGATCCTTTTTTCTATACAACTGTTGGAGTTCTAACTCTGCATAATTTAGCATATCAAGGATGGTTTAACCCCAAAAAGATATTTGAATTAAGTGGTTGGCCTTGGCAAGAATTTTATCCTGGTAGTTTTTTTGAAATGAAGGGTCAATTCAATGCAATGAAAACTGGAATTATGTTTGCCGATAAAATAACTACAGTAAGCCCTACGTATGCAAATGAAATTCGGTGGACAGAATATGGTGAAGGATTACAAGAATATTTACATCAAAGAAGTGCAGATTTAATTGGCGTTCTTAATGGTGCGGATTATCAAGAATGGAGTCCTGAAAAGGATACATACATAGTTATTCCATACTCCTTAAAAAATCTTGAATCAAAACAATCGAATAAAAATTTCCTCCTAAGGGATTTTCAAGTTCCAGCATATGACCTAGAACGAGACATACCATTAGTGGGTATGGTTAGTAGATTAACAGATCAAAAAGGAATTGAGTTATTAGAACAAACAATTGAAGATTTTATAAAATATGGTGCAATACGGCTTGCTTTACTTGGTTCTGGTGAAAAAAGATATGAGCAATTCTTTCATTATTTAGCTAATAAGTATCCTACAAGAGTATTTGTAACTATTGGATATAACAATACACTTTCTCATAGAATTATGGCTGGATGCGATTATCTATTGATTCCATCTCGATTTGAACCATGTGGATTAACTCAAATATATGCGATGAAATACGGTACAATTCCAATAGTTAGGCTTACAGGTGGATTAGCTGACACTGTTAAAGAATATAATCCATCTACTAGAACCGGAGATGGATTTACATTTAATGGCTTTAGGGCACACGATTTTTCAATTGCTTTAAGGAAAGCTTTGGCACTATATAAAACCGAATGGCACTGGGACCAAATTCGCAATAATGCTATGAAAAAAGATCTTTCAGTCATGTATTCTGCACAAGAATATATAGATGTTTTTACATGGGCTTTAGAAAAAACTCACTCATATTAATGAGGAGTAATAATTCCCTTTTTTATTAGATTTTCGCCGGTAATATTTATTTCTTTAAGAATTGATTTCTTGTGTGCTAGCTTCCAATCTCTAAAAGCGATTGGCAAAGCTTGTTGTATATGATCTACAGGTACTATATTCATATTTTCTAAAATAACGGGATTAACCTCTGCAATATCTTTTTCATTTCCTTTTGGAATTAATACCGTCATAATTCCCATTCTTTTTGCTGCAAGCAATTTTTCATTCAATCCACCAATAGGCAAAATTGAACCACGCAATGTTATCTCTCCCGTCATTGCAATATCCCCTCTTAATGGCAAACCGCTAGAAGCAGATATCAATGCTAGTGTCATTGTAATTCCAGCAGATGGACCATCTTTAGAAATAGCACCTTCAGGTACGTGAATATGGATTTCTTTATTTTTCGAGAATTCTTCTGGAACACCTAAACTAGACCAATGAGAGCGTACATACGTTAAAGATGCCATTGCAGATTCTTTCATAACATCCCCAAGTTTTCCGGTTAAGGTTAATTTTTCTGAACCGGGCATAATACTCACTTCAACAGGTAATGTATCACCACCAACACTTGTCCAAGCAAGGCCTGTAGCTATTCCTATTTTGTCTTTTAGAGAATCTGCTTTTCTTTTATACCTAGGTACTTTTAAAAATATTTCTATATCCTTAACAGAAATTATACGTTTCTTTTTAGATTTTTTTTCTGTACCGTTTGAAGCTAAACTCACAACATTTCTGGCAATTTTTCTAAAAAGTGAAGCTATTTCACGTTCTAAATTTCTTACTCCTGCTTCACGTGTATATTCGGTAATAATCTTCATCATTGCATCATCATCTATAGACACTTTAAATGGCTTAAGACCGAATTCGGTTAGGAGTTTAGGAACTATATGTTTTTGCGCGATTTGTAATTTATCAAAATCTAAATAGCTAGGAATATCTATAACTTCCATTCTATCTAATAATGGACCTGGAATATCATATTTAACATTTGCAGTGGTGATAAAGAGTACTTTGGATAAATCATATTCAATCTCTAAATAGTGATCGCTAAATGTATTGTTTTGTTCTGGGTCTAATACTTCCAATAATGCAGCACTTGGATCACCTCTGAAATCCATAGACATCTTATCAACCTCATCCAATAAAATGACAGGATTGATTGTCCCTGCTTTTTTCATTGCAGCTATAATTTTTCCTGGTAAAGCACCGATATATGTTCTTCTATGACCTCTAATTTCTGCTTCATCTCGTAATCCTCCCAATGATATACGAACAAATTTTCTGCCTAAAGCTCTAGCTATAGACTTACCTAAAGATGTTTTTCCTACACCTGGAGGCCCAGATAAGCATAATATTTGTCCACTCGCAGAACCAGACAATCTTAAAACAGAAATATATTCTAATATTCTCTCTTTTGGTTTTGCTAAGTCATAATGATCTTCATCTAATACAGATTTTACTAATTCCAAATCCAAAATATCTTGAGTTTGATTTTGCCAAGGTAATGAAGTAATTGTCTCTAAATATGTTCTTAAAACTCCATATTCTGGTGACATTGCATTTGATTTCTTATACTTTTCAAATTCTTCCATTACCTTTTTATAGGTTTCTTCTGGCATTTTAGCTGCTTCAATCAAAGATCGCATTTGAATGTGATCAGCAGATAATTCTTCATCATCATCAAGTTCTTTTTGTAGTGCTCTAATCTGTTCTTGTATATAATATTTTCTTTGTGTTTTATGAATAGAATCTGAAACCTTTGAGTCTAATTCTTCTTCAATCTTTAATACTTCAATTTCACTCGTTAATAAAGCTAATAAACTTTTGTATTGGGCCTTAAGTGAAATTTGTTCTAGGATTGTTTGCTTTGCATGAACATTCTTATTAATATTCGCAGCGGCATAATAGAGCTTTCTTGATGGATCTTCGATATTGTCAAAAGCACCTTTTACTTCAGGTGGTAATTGTTTATTGGATTTAACATACAGTGAAAAATTCTCGCTTACTTTTCGAATATATGCTTGTAATTCTGGATCTTGGATATCATATTCAGTTTTGATTATTTTAACTGAAGCTTCTAAATACTCTTTATCTTTTACAGGGGTTGTAATTTTAGCTTGAAAAATTCCTTCAACAAGAACTTTTAATAGATTATTAGGGAGTTTAATTACTTGTAAAATTTTAGCAACAGTTCCATAGGAATAAATATCATTGATAGATGGCTCTTCGATGTCTCCCTGAACTTGAGTAGAAACGAAAATAAATTTCTCTCTTTCTAATGCTTCTGCAACCGATTTTAATGATGAAGCCCTGCCAATTAAAACAGGAAAAATCATATGAGGAAATATAAGAACATCTCTTAAAGGTAAAATCGTTAACTTTTTGGGAACTGCATAATTATTCTGATCTTGCGATTCAGAAGTAATAGAAGCAATTAAATCTTCATTTTCAGCCATTGTATATCTCTAGTGTATTTTTAACGTAATCAATTATTAAATTACATCCACTTGGAATAATTATTCATAAATAATCATTTGTGCCAAGGAAAGAATGTGGTGTTATGACGCATAATCTGAGAGTACATTTTATTCATGTAATAATTATCTTCACTCATTTTTTTATATACATATTTATGATTGATTTTTTCTTTGCTCCTACGTTATTTTGGGTTTTATCTGGCTGTATACTTTTAAGTATTCAATCAGCAGCAATTGGATGTTTTACTGTCCTTAATAAGCAATCTTTAGCTGGTGATGCTGTTGCACATGCAGTTTTACCCGGAATTTGTATTGCTTTTTTACTAACTGGAGAAAAGGATGGTCTTTTACTCTTGATATCTGCATCTATTTCTGGTTGGATTGCATTACAAACTATTCAGTATATCTCTCAAACTACAAAAATAAAAACTGATGCATCAATCGGAATTATTCTCTCTGTATTTTTTGGCATTGGTATCTTGTTACTTACATCTATTCAACAATCAGGCAATGGTAATCAGTCTGGCTTAGATAAATATATTCTTGGTAAAGCTGCAGGTATGTTACCAGATGATATCTTCCTTTTACTGTGCACATGTAGCATTATTTTACTTGTTTTAGCATTGTTTAGAAAAGAGATTATTGCATATATATTTGATATAGACTTTACTAAGTCTTCGGGCATTCCTTTCAGACTTATACGTTTTTGTTTATTGCTTTTATTAATCATTAATGTGGTAAGCGGTATTCAGACTGTAGGTGTTGTTTTGATGGCTGCTTTAATTATTACGCCAGTATCTGCAGCTAGATTTTGGAGTGATTCTTTACAAAAGGTATATACTATTTCTATAATTATTGGTGTCATATCTGCAGTTGTTGGGGTAGGTTTATCTTTTTATGTAACAAATGCTCCAACAGGGGCAACGATAGTATTAGCATTAACAAGTCTCTTTTTCATGTCAGCTTTCTTTGCACCTCATAAAGGTATAATTGCTAGACTATACAAACAATTCAATCATAAAGAAAAAACACAACAAGAGAATATTCTTAAATTATGCTTTCACAGTATTGAACATAATGATAATCTACAATTACCTCTTATTACGCATTCAGAAATTAATAGATTTGAACTTATTATGAATGATGAAGGTATTGTACAATGGAAAAAACATAGTAAAAGTTTGATAAAAAAAGGATTCCTATCTTTTTCAGCAATATCAGATACTTGGTATATTACAAAAGAAGGTATAGCACGTGGACAAAGGATAACTAGATTACATAGATTATGGGAAGCTTATCTTTTACACCAATTGCAATTTGATATAGATCATGTTCATGAAGATGCAGATAGTATTGAACATATTTTAACTCCAGAATTAGAATTAGCTTTAGAGACCATTCTCAATAATCCTAAATTTGATCCTCATGGAGAAACAATTCCAAGAAAATATATTTTTTAATTCATGACATTAAATACCTTCATACGTTCAATTATTGCTGGGATATTTATTATTATCTCAGGTTATTGCTATGGTGTAATTAGAATTTTGAGTAAAGGTAAATTAGATACTTTTTATCCTGCTGCAAAGTGGTGGGCACAGTCTATTTTATCAATATGTAAAGTAAAATTATCATATACTATGCCTGCCGATATTCCTCAACAAGCAATCTATATTGCAAACCATGTCAGCTTGGCAGATACTCCTATTATGATTAGTATATTACCAGAAAACACAAGAATTATGTATAAAAGTGAACTTGATAATGCACCAGGAATTGGTATCGTATTAAGAAGATCCCCATATATTTCTGTTCATCGTAAAAGTGTAAGAAAAGCTGCTTTAAGTATCGTAGAAGCTCGTAATGCTATTCAGAATGGTGATTCTATTATGTTATTTCCAGAGGGTACTTGGTCTGAAAAACCAGGTGATTTATTACCTTTTAAACTAGGAGCTTTCTCTTTATCTAAAAATGAAAATATACCTATCATTCCAATGGTAATAGTAGGTACAGAAAATATCATACATAAAGATTCAATTTTTATTCATTCTGGTTCTGTGCATGTTACAATGTACCCTGCAATGTATCCAGAGTTATTTGATAAAGCAGAAACAATGAGTGAGGCATGCAGAAACATCATTCAGAATGAATTACAGCATCATTACTTATAATCTAATATTCTGAATAAAGTACATACTTTTTTCTCGTTTGTAAATATTCGTCTACTCCCTTCATTAACTGGTCCCTTATCATATCGTCAGTTCCACCTTGTAATAGTAAATCAACAATTGTCTGATTACTTATTATTTTTCTAAACATTGATTTAGGTTCATCTTTTACATATTCAGCTGTAAAATGTTCAGGAAACATTCTTCTTAATCCTAGTAAGATTTCTATTCCAGCAGAGAAAGGTCTAGCATCGGGTTTACATGAAGTATGAACAATAATTCCATTGCAATCTTGATTTGGATATTTACCTGTTGGTATTCTATACCTTGCAATTCCTGCTTGAACTCCTAATGGTGAAATATTATCGGTAATTTCTTGTAAAAATTGCTGAGAATTAATAAAAGGAGCAGCTATATATTGAAAAGGCAATGTGGTGCCAACTCCTATACCTGCAGACCCAATTTCTCCAATCGGACCAACTATCGCAGCTCCAAAAATTGATTGAGGATTAGGAATATTTGGTGATGTTGGACAAAAATGCAAGCCTGTATCATACCATGTCATCGACCTTGTCCAATATTGCATTTTTAATACAGATAATTCGCAAATACGGGCTTTTCCAGATTTATCTTTAGGAAGCATTTGTTCTTTATTTATCAATAAAGCAAATTCTCCAATAGTTAAGCCATGTATATAAGGAATAGGAGCAATACAAACAAAAGAAAGAAGAGCGCTATCTGCGATTGGACCATCTACTATTAAGCCACCCATTGGATTAGGACGATCTAAAATCAAAACTTCCTTACTATATTCTGCACAAGCATCCATTACATTATATAATGAACTTATAAATGTATAAGATCTTATTCCAATATCTTGAATATCAACAACAATGATATCTGCATCAGAAAGCATCTGTTTTGATGGACGCCGATACTTTCCATATAAGGAATACACCGGAACATTAAATAATGAATCATTATTTACATCTTGTCCTGCAGGAATTGTGGCATAGTATCCATGTTCAGGAGACAAAATTGATACAAGTGTACATTGATCCGATTCTGCTATTAATTGGGCAGTGGGAATTAATTGAGAAGACCTTCCGGATGTATTGGTAAGTAAACAAACCTTTTTACCTTTTAATGGTTCAAAATTCATTTCAATCAGATTATCAATGCCTAATTGAACAGTTTCTTGTACTAATTGAGCTTGTACAGATTGCTTTATTAGCAATATGCTCATTACCAATACCATCAAAAGAAAAATAGAGATATTCTTGTGTACTCTAAACACGATTATTGTTCCAAATATGTATAACCGTATAGTCCTGAACGATAAATTGTTAAGAACTCCTTACCTTCTGAAACACTAATTCTACCATCTTTGACAGAATTACTTACCCATGTTTCCATTGTTCTTACTAATTTTTTTGCAGAAAATTGGACATAATCTAAGACATCAGCTACAGATTCACCATCAATGATTTGATCAATACTATAGCCATCACCATCTACAGATACATGAACAGCATTCGTATCTCCAAATAAATTATGGAGATCACCCAATATTTCTTGATAAGCACCTACCATAAAAACAGCTAAATAGTATGGTTGATTTTCTTTAAAATCATGTAAAGGTAAATTTGAAGTAAAATCCTTTGTACCAATAAACTTATCTATTTTCCCATCTGAATCACAGGTAATATCTTGAAGTGTTGCTTCCCGCATAGGCCTTTCGTCTAGTCTATGTATGGGCATAATCGGAAATAGTTGGTCTATAGCCCACATATCTGGAAGAGATTGGAATAGTGAAAAATTGCAGAAATATTTATCTGAGAGTAATTTTCCCAAATTTTTCATCTCTTCGGGAGGATGTTTCATTTGATTTGCCAAGGTTTGAACTTCTAAAGCAATTGTCCAAAATAATTGCTCTGTTTGGGCTCTTGTATGTAAATCTAACATACCCAAATTAAATAGATCTAAGGCTTCTTCCCTATTCTGCTGGGCATCATGCCAAGACTCTATCATTGTTCTACTTGATAGTCTTTTTAAAATTGTTTTTAATTCGCACACAATTTCATGATCAGATTCATTTATTACACGATCTTCGGATGATAATTGTGGTATGGTTGTAGTTTCCAGAACATTAAATACAAGAACTGAATGGTGAGCAGTTAAGGCTCTTCCTGATTCAGTAACTATATTTGGATGAACTAATCCATTCTTATCAGCAGCATCTTTTAGTGTATACAAAGCATCATTTGCATATTCTTGTATAGAGTAATTGATACTATTTGCTGCAGAAGATCTAGAACCATCATAGTCAACTCCTAAACCTCCACCTATATCTACATATTCAATATTGCAACCAATCTTTTGTAATTGAACATAAAACTGAGCTACTTCTCTTAAACCAGCCTTAATCTTTCTAATATTTGTTATCTGACTTCCTAAATGGAAATGAATCAGCTTCACACAATCAAGAATATTTTCAGACTTTGCATAATTAATTGCGTCTAATAATTCACTGGCAGTTAATCCAAATTTACTACCATCGCCACCTGATTCTTCCCATTTACCACTACCAGATGCAGATAATTTAATCCGTATACCAATATTTGGTCTAACATTTAACCGCTCAGAAACTGTCTTGATAAGTTTTAATTCATTGAGTTTTTCAACAACAATAAAAATCTTTTTTCCCATTTTTTGAGCTAATAAGGCTAATTCTACAAAATCTTCATCTTTATAGCCATTGCATATAATTAATGCTTCAGGATTATCCATAATAGCAAGAACCGCATGCAATTCCGGTTTTGATCCAGCTTCTAATCCAAGAGAAAAGCGCTTGCCTTGTCTTACTAGTTCTTCAACAACAGGCCTTTGTTGATTAACCTTGATAGGATATACGCTATAATATCTACCCTTATATCCATATTCTTTGGCTGCATGTTTGAAACAGGAAGAAATCATCTCTATTCTATCATCAAGAATATCTGGAAATCGTAATAAAAATGGTAATGCAACATCCTTAAGAATAAGTTCATCAACTAAATCTTTTAAATCTATTGCTGGGCCATTATCTCTTCTAGGGCTAACAGTAATATTACCTTTGTCATTAATTCCAAAATATTGAATACCCCAACCATTTATATTGTATAGCTCAATTGCATCTTCTACACGCCATTTTCTCATGGCATTATCTCCGAGTATATTGTTATGATAAAGTTGAGATGATAATTATCATCTATTATGGTACATACTTCTTAACAAGTAAGATAAGTTTAATCACAAAAATACAGAGGTTTTATGAATGTAAGCCTTGTTTTTACTATAATTAATAGACATGTAAAATATGCACTCTGAAAAAAAAAAGTGTATATTGATTAATTGATAGTGTGGAAATTATCAATTTATATCGAAATTATTTTCTAAAAACACCATATTCTGATTCATGTCTGCACAAATATCCACTAATGCTTCCATTGAATTACTCAAAATTCAATTCGCGGATTTTCTGAAAAAAAAGATGTACCGAAACACGCAAGAACGTTTTTTGGTTTTAGAAAGATTAGCTGAACTAGACAAACATTTTAGTGCTGACGAACTATATATTATTATTAATTCGACTGGTCTAAAGATTTCTAGAGCTACTATTTATTCTACATTAGACTTATTAACTAGATGCAATATCATTACAAAACATAGATTTCAAGGAGAAAGTGCCCACTTTGAATTATCATCTAGAAAACCTAATCATGATCATTTGATTTGTGTAGAATGTGGACATATCATCGAATTTAATGAAGAGCAGCTTTATAATATTGGTAAGAATGTTTGTAATACATTCGATTTTATTCCAATGAAATATTCAATGCAAATATTTGGTGTTTGCAAAGACATCAATACTTGTGAATTTAATAAATAGATTATCCGTTTAAAGAATAGGCATATAGAGAATGGCAAAAAACTTAGTAATTGTAGAATCTCCAGCCAAGGCTAAAACTATTGAAGGTTATTTAGGTAAAGATTTTACAGTAAAAGCTTCCATGGGGCATATTCGAGATTTAGCCAAAGGGAATGATGCAATCGATGTTCACAATAATTTTCTACCACATTATATAGTCTCTGAAGGTAAAGAACAAGTTGTTCAAGAATTAAAAAGACTTGTGAAACAATCTGATATCATTTGGCTTGCTACCGATGAAGACAGAGAAGGTGAGGCAATTGCATGGCATCTGTACGAAGAGTTAAATTTATCAAATAAAATTACTAAACGCTTTGTTTATCATGAAGTTACTAAAAATGCAATTCTTAAAGCTATTGAAAAACCTAGAGATATCGACAATAATTTAGTCAATGCCCAACAGGCTAGACGCATTTTAGATAGATTAGTTGGCTTTGAATTGTCTCCTGTACTATGGAGAAAAGTAAGACCTTCTTTATCTGCAGGCAGGGTTCAATCTGTTGCTGTTAGGCTTATAGTTGAAAGAGAAAGAGAAATCGTAGACTTTTCTTCATCATCAGCCTTTAAAGTCTCTGGCTTGTTTCTGCCTGAACAAGATAATGCAAAGTCATTTATTGCAGAATTACCTAAAAGGCTAGAAACTCAACAACAAGCTGAATCTTTTTTAGTTTCTTGTAAAAATGCAAATTTTACTGTTCACTCTATAGAAACAAAACCAGGTAAAAAGTCGCCAGCACCACCTTTTACTACTTCTACTTTGCAACAAGAAGCAAGCAGAAAATTAGGGCTTTCTATCGACAGAACAATGAGAATTGCCCAACAATTATATGAAGCTGGCCATATTACATATATGAGAACAGATTCAGTTAATTTATCTGAGTCTGCAATTAGCCTAGCAATGAATGAAATATCTAATGAATTTGGTAATTCTTATGCCCTGGCTAGACATTACACAAATAAATCTAGTAATGCCCAAGAAGCCCACGAAGCTATACGTCCTACTGATTTTCATAAACATGCAATTGATTCTGGAAAAGATGAACAAAGACTCTATGAACTTATTTGGAAAAGAGCAATAGCATCTCAAATGGCAGATGCGCAATTGGAAAAAACTACAGCATCAATTCTTATTTCTACAAATAATGAATTTCTTATAGCAACGGGTGAAGTAATACGTTTTGAAGGCTATCTGAAAGTGTATACAGAATCTCATGATGATGATCTAGAACAAGAAGATTCAAAAAGATTGCCTGCCATGAATAAAGGTGATAGTCTCACAAATGAGTATTTACAAGCCATTCAGCGATTTCAGAAGCCTGCACCTAGATATACTGAAGCTAGCCTTGTTAAAAAGTTAGAAGAACTTGGCATTGGCCGTCCTAGTACCTATGCCCCTACAATCTCTACCATTCAAAAAAGAGATTATGTTGTTAAGGAAAATCGAGATGGTAATAAAAGAGATTTCACTACATTGATGTTAGTAGAGAATATTCTTTCTACCGACATAAAATCAGAAAATTATGGTGCTGAGAAATCAAAACTATTCCCTACTGATATTGGCATGGTAGTAAATGATTTTTTAGTAGAGCATTTTGGCAATATTGTAGATTTCAATTTTACCGCAAGTGTTGAAGAGCAATTTGATGAAATTGCTAGAGGCGAATGTGAATGGACTTCAATGTTAGAAGGTTTTTATAAACCATTTCATTCAGAAGTTGAAAAAGCATTATCAGGTACTTCAAAAAGAGCAAATACATCTAGATTATTGGGTATAGATCCTATTTCTGATTTACAAGTGTATGCAACTATTACTCGATTTGGTTCTGCTGCTCAAATTGGAGAATCTGGAGGTGATATCCCTCCGAAATTTGCAAGTTTAAAAGCTAATCAATCAATTAGTACAATTTCTTTAGAAGAAGCTCTTGCATTATTTAAATTACCAAGATCACTTGGGCTTTTTGAAGAGATGGAAATTAAAGTAGGTATTGGAAAATTTGGTCCATATCTTGTTCATAATAAAGTATTTACTTCTATAAAACCAGATGATGATCCGTATACAATTGAATTAGATCGTGCAATTGAATTAATACAAATTAAAAGACAAGATATTGCTTCTAGATTGCTGAAAGAATTTCCAAGCCATCCCGAGATTAAAGTGGTAAATGGTCGGTTTGGCCCCTATATTACTATTGGTAAACAAAATGTGAAAATGCCTAAAGGAACAGACCCTTTGTCTGTTTCTATAGAACAAGCTTTACAATGGGGTGCTGAGCAAGACAAACCCAATAAAACCAGCAATACTAAAGGGAAAAAAGTAGTTTCAAAAAGAAGCACAGCAAAAAAGTCAACCAAAAAGTCTTAGGCTAGTACCCTTCTTATAAAGGAAGAACTTATGCATGGGTCTTTATATTGCATAAATCTTTCCCAGTTGGGATAGTATTGTCTAAAGTGTTTTCCACTCATTCTGGAATCTTTTGCAGGATATACTCTTCCTTTTGCTTCAGCGGTAATACTATCAAAAGCATCCAATAATGTTGCTGTCTTATCTCCATGCCATGGGAAATCCATTGCTAATGTGATTCCTGGTTTTGGAAAAGACATCATACCCCTTGATTCTATACTTCCAAAAGTTTTTAATACTACTAAAAATGATCCCTCGCCTGATTTTTTTATTAGAGATAATATATCATTTATTGGTTCTATTCCTGATTCAAATGGAATAATATTTTGATATTGAACAAATCCTCTTTTTCCATACATTCTATTCCACTTGTCAATAGCATCTAATGGATAGAAAAAAGGCTCATAATGTTGAATACTTGCTTTAGCTTTATTCAATTGTTTATGATAATACAATGCATTAAATGCTTTAATTGTAAGGGTATTAAGTAATAATCCTGGAGCATCAAATGGGAAAGTAATGCTTTTGGGTGCAGCAATATTATTATCCGAATAGGATTGATCTGCACATGTTCCAGCAGTAAATAATCCTTTTATATTAGAGGCTGAACCTGAATAACAATCAAACCAAGACACAGAGTATTCTTTTTGCATACCCAATGTTTCTGATAAATCAAGAAATTCATCAATTCCCTTAAATTTTATACTATCAACATTGATATATGGATTATGAATTTTTTTTAATGTAAAACATGCTTTTGTAATGATACCGGTTAACCCTAAACCACCAATCGTTGCCATATATAATTCTTGATTCATATCTTGTGAGCAATAAAGCTCTTGTTCATAATCACTTCGTAATAAACAAAACCATTGGACATGATTGCCAAAGTTTCCTGCAGAACTATGATTTTTACCATGTATATCATTGGCAATTGCTCCGCCAACAGTAATAAATCTAGTGCCTGGTGTTACAGGTAGAAACCATCCTTTAGGAACAATTAATTGGAGAATTTCATCAAAAGTACATCCTGATTCACACTCAATGTTCCCATTGATTGCATCGAAAGAAATTACATTATTTAGGGATTTTGTAAGCAATAATGAATGATCATTATTTAAACAGCTATCTCCATAACTTCTTCCCATTCCATATGGTAATAATGAATCATCCTTTTTTAATTCTTTAAATGCAAGCAATGTTTCATCATGCCATTTTGGATATATTATTCCACTTGGTGTAGATTTTGGATAAGATCCGAATGATGAATAATTCATTTTGTATATCACAAAGCAGCTAATAGAACAACAGCAAGTATCAATGAAAACATGATATAACTAAATGAGTCTTTTGCCATAAAAATAATAGGATCATCATGCATATTTCCCCTATGAGCAATAAGCCATACTCTTAATAACCATATCATAAAGATTGGACATAATATCCATAGTATCAAAGGATTATGATATAGTTTTGAAACTTCTGTACTATTCATATATAATGCTAGAACAAGAATAGATATCATTGCCGAGGAAATACCAGCGTTTAATAAAATCGATCCATCAGAGGAAGTGTATCCTCTACCAGCAATCTGTTTAGCATGTTCATCAGCATGTAACAAAACTTCGGTGTAGCGTTTTACACATGCTAAGCTTAAAAAAACGAACATTCCAAAACCTAATAACCATGGACTTAATACAACATTATTTGCAATACCACCTGCTATAAGCCTTAATGTATATAAAGCAGCTAAAAGAATGACATCAACAATTGCTATCTTTTTAAAACTGATTGAATAAAATGTTGTTAACAGTAAATAAACAGATAATAGCAGAGTGAACTGCAATGATAGATATATTACACTTAGTAGATAAGCTGAAAAAATCAAAATCGGAATGAACAGAAAAGCATGTGGAATAGAAAATGCACCAGAGGCTAATGGCCTATTCTTTTTTCTATGATGTTGTCTATCTGCATCTAAATCCATTAAATCATTGTAGATATATACAGCTGATGCAGATAAGCTAATACAAAGGAATGCGCACAATGATTGAATAATGACATCATAATTTATAATATGAGCTAGTAAAAAAGGTATAAAAATGAGTGCATTCTTAATCCATTGATAAACTCTAATTTGTTTAATTATAATCGACACATAGTTTGAAAAAGACGTATTTTTTGATACAATATGAACTGTAATACCTGATTTTTCAACTTTGCTTACAAGGCCATGTTCTGGTTTAGCAATGATGGCTCTTTCCGATAAATTCCAAACAGGAATATCTGTATGTGAATTACCGATATAATCAAATTGCTCAGAATTTGCATACTGACGTATTGCATCTCTTTTTGAAAAGGAAGAAAGATTTATAGTATCTGAAGAGCTTAAAACATCATCAAAACAATTCAAATAAGAAGATACATTATGGGCTATATCGTATAAAGCAGCAGTACACAAAATAATTGTAGAGCCATTTGCTTTTGCTTGCTTTATAGATTTCAAGACATCTTGATTATATGGTAATATAGAAGGATCTAATGAACCAGCATGTGTAAGACAATATTGTTTGAATGCTAGTTTTCCTTGAAAGACAGAAAATATGAGACCAGGCAAAAGAAAGGGATTTCTGATTACCTTGATAATTTGCTCCCATAATGTGTCAGAATGGATTAAAGTGCCATCCATATCCACAAAAAGTAGCCGTCTAAAAATAATCGTAGAACTTAACAAATGATGGCCTAAATAGAATAGAATACTATGTATATAATTTACAAAAATAATCTAATTTATGTTTTGATATTACATGATGCAAAAGAATTAAACTGTTCATCAATTTTGTATTTTGCAAGCAAGTTATTTTATTGATAATATGAACATTATTTCAATTACAACTGCCTTTTCATGCTACTTTCTTTAACTATACATAATTTTATCCTTATTGATAAGATTGAAATCAACTTCAATAAAGGCTTTACTGTAATTACAGGAGAAACTGGTTCCGGTAAATCTTTAATTATAGATGCTTTATTGTATTGTTTGGGAGAGCGCTTATCAACTGATATTATAAGAAAACATACAGATAAAGGTTTTGTAGAATCTGTGTTTTCGATCGAGTTAATTCCTCATATCAAAGCAGCCTTACAAGCCAATAACTATGAAGTCAATCCTCTGTTAATCATCAGAAGAGAATTTACAACTAAAGGAACTAGCAGATGTTTCATCAATGATTCTCCAGCTACTCAAAGTTTTGTAAAAGTTATTGCATCCTCATTAGCAGACTTTCATGGTCAACATGAAAATCAATTATTATTGCATCATGAAAATCATCTTGCAGTATTGGATGCTATTGCTCATCTAGAAACATATATTGATAGATATTATCTCTTATGGAATCAACTTCAGCAATCTATTTTTTCATATCAGGACTTAATCAAACAGGAATTGCAATTATTAGAAAAGAAAGAATATTCCTTATTTCAATTACATGAAATTGAAGATATATCACCTGAACCAACAGAATTATCGGATTTGGAGCATCAATTATCAGTAATACAGCATGCAGCCCAACTTTATGAATCATCACATAATCTGTATGTACTTTTATATAGTTCAGAGAATTCAGCTAGAGATTCATTGATTAAATCTCAATTACTTTTACAACAATTATCAACAATTGATCACTCTTTTCAGCTATATCTTGATGAATGTACTCAAGCAATAGCAAGTATTTCAGAGATCTCTACTTTTGCTTCTGCCTATTGCTCTTCATTGAATTTCGAAGACAATACTATCAATAGAATTCAAGAAAGATTATCATTATTATATAGATTAAAAAAGAAATATGGTTCATATGATTCTATTTTTAATATTTGGGATCAATTAAAAGAAGATATCCGATTAGCATCAAATTTTGATGATGAATTAAGGATAAAGAAAGAGGATATACTGAGAATAAAAACCGAGCTCTCAGTGTTAGCACTTGAGTTATCAGAAAAAAGAATTGCAGCAGCATATACTATAAAGGAATCGATAGAACTTACTTTGCAATCTATAGGTATCGAACATCCAATATTTTCTGTACAGATACATCAGATACCATCTGTACATAATGAAATTGATGCAATGTCAATTTCAATACATAATGATTATGTAAAAGTAAAAAGTAGCGGAATAGATATTGTTGAATTTTTGATAAGTACAAATCCTGGTGAAATACCTAAACCATTATCTAAGGCTGCTTCTGGTGGAGAAATATCAAGAATAATGTTAGCAATTAAAGCAATGATGGCACATATTGATAAAATACCTGTGATTGTTTTCGATGAAATTGATACAGGTATTAGTGGAAGGATTGCTCAAAAAGTAGGATTTCTTATTCAAGATATTGGTTCAAAACGTCAAGTTATTGCGATAAGCCATTCACCTCAAATTGCTGCCTTAGCTGATAATCATATTCTGGTACAAAAGAAAATAATAGATGATAGAGCATATGTTACAACTACATTATTATCAAACGCTGAGAAAATAGAGCATATTGCTTCCTTAATTAGTGGGAATAATATCACCCCTTCATCTTATGAACATGCTCTGGAATTAATTCAAGCAAAAAAACTACTATGAAGTAAATCCTATGTATAATCTATCTACATATAGTTCAAGTCAATTAGAATTAGACATTACTTCTTATATCAAGCCATTAGAAGTACACAAAGTTCTTAGTGCTTATGAAATGGCTGAACATGTTCATCAATTTCAAATCAGAAACGATAATTCCCCTTATTTTTATCATTGTGCAAGAGTGTGTAAAATTGTTGTAAAAGAGTTATCTATTTTTGATCCAGACTTATTAATAGCAGCATTAACTCATGATATATTAGAAGATTCTAAGAATTTAACTCATGAGGTATTAGCGTATAATTTTGGAGCTTATGCTGCATATATAGTACAAGTATTAACCAAAGACTTACAAAAGCAAACATTAGATCCTGATACAGTAGAAAAAGAACACATCCAGTTATTAAAGCAATCAACTACAGATTGTTTAATCATAAAATTAGCTGCCAGACTTGATAATTTTAGATGTTTAGACTTTAATCTTAAGAAGAATCCATTAACATATGTAAATAAAACTACCGATTTATATTTACCCTTAGCAGATGCATCTAAAAATGAGCATCTATTTGTTCTAGCAAGCGAAATTAGAAAAGAAAGAAATAAATTTTTAGGATGATATGCTACATACATCAATCGAAATACATGATTTAACCGTAAGTTATCAAAATAAGCCAGTATTATGGGGTATTGACTGTCATATACCAATACAGCAATTAACTGCTTTAATAGGACCAAATGGTGCGGGTAAATCTACTCTACTTAAGTCTATGATGGGTTTAATCCCTATTGCTTCTGGATTTGTACATTTTAATGGAAAAACAATTGATTCAATGCGCAAACATATTAGTTATATGCCGCAAAGAGAATCTGTTGATTGGGATTTTCCAATTTCTGTAAAAGAAGTAGTTATGATGGGAAGATATTCCAAATTAGGTTTATTCAAAAAACCAAGAGAAGCAGATCATCTAATAGTACAAGAATGCTTAAGAAAAGTTGAAATGGAAAAATTCGCTGATAGACAAATTTCTCGTTTATCTGGGGGGCAACAACAAAGAGTATTTATGGCTAGAGCAATTGCTCAAGATACAGATTTTTACCTGATGGATGAACCATTCTCAGGTGTTGATGCTGCTACAGAAATTACTTTATTAGACGTTCTAAAACAAATGAGAGATAATGGCAAAACAATCATTGTAGTTCATCATGATGTTCAAGCTGTGGCCGAACATTTTGATAATGCCCTTTTATTAAATTTAAGAAAAACTGCAATGGGAAGTGTTAAAGAGGTATTAACAGAACATAATTTGCAACAAACCTATGGGGGGAAACTGCAAATACTATCTGATGTGGGACATTTGTTATCCATTGAACAGAAAAAAACCCGCCTACGGTAAATAAAAAAATGGCGTATTGTTTAGATACGCCATTATACTACCGATTCTTTTTCTTGTGACGATTTTTACGCAGACGCTTTTTGCGCTTGTGCGTAGCCATTTTATGGCGTTTACGTTTTTTTCCGCAAGGCATAGTTTACTCCGCTAAATAAAAGTGATAAAATTATTGTTTTGTTGATTGCAATTCATTCAATATGGAAATAGCTTTTTGTGATATTTCCGGAGAACTTGATGTTTGAGAACATTTCGTTAACCAGATTTTTGCATTTGTTACATCTTTTCTCTGATAATATATCACTGCTATATTAAAAAGAGCAAATGCATTATTGCTTTCTTTACTAATAATAGACTTTAAAATTTGGATACCTTCATCTGACCTTCCAATATTATGTAATGAATAACCATAGTCAATCATCACACTTACATTAGTTTTGTCGAATATGTCGATATAGCGCTTATAAAGTGAACTAGCTGCCCGATAATCATTCCTATCATAAGCTTCATTAGCTAATGTTAGCGTTCTTTCTTTATTAGGTTTTGCTTGTTCAATATTATATCTGGCAATTCCATAAGATAAGCCAGATATAGAAAGTACCGTAATTCCCGAAATTATCATTAATGATACTTTAGATAGCACTATAAATAACCTTAAAGTATATGATATCAATCTACATTGTAAATATTACTTTTTAGCTTTAGTAGCTATTTTTTTAATAGCAGTTGAATTATCATTGGATTTCAATAATATATCAACCTTTGATTGAAAATCTGGAGAAGCTTTAAATACTGGTACATATCTCTTGTCTAGTGCAACTGGAACACCAGTTCTTGGATTTCTAGCCATTCTAGATTTACGGCTTTTTACAGAAAATACACCAAAACCACGTAATTCTATACGCCCACCATTAGCTAAAATATCCATAACAGAAGAAAAGACGCCTTCTACAACTGCTTTAGTTTCAACTTTGGTAAGGCCGGTTTGTGCGGCAATTTGCTCGACTATGTCTGCTTTAGTCATTGTACTCACAACAACATTAATGAACAAAATATGATACTGACAGCAACAAAGATACAAAAGTGTTATTAATAAACATCATAAATTAGAATGAAATACGTGAATAATTTTCATAAATAAATTATGCTTCATGTATACTTAACATTCATTTAAACTTTAGTTATTAAAACATTGGAATATATGGCATTGTTAACAGCACTTTTTCTTTTGATGAAACATGCATAATATTCCAGAATAGGGCTAATTGCTGCTTAATTTGAAGTGGCAGCATATTAGATGTAACTATATGATTTACAAATGACATAAATGAAGATTGATCAGATAATATTTGAGCTTCTTCGTTTCTTTTTGTTTTTGTAATAGTTGAAAACAACTCCTCAAGAAAATCTTTTTTCTCAGGATATGATTTTATAATTATATCCATTGAATCAGATATTCCAATTCTTTTTTTTGCCATAGAAATGGCAAGACCTAAACCACCCAAAGTATCAACTAATTTATTATTCTTTGCATCGTTTCCAAGCCATACTCTTCCTTTTGCCAATGCACGAGCTTGATCAAAAGTCATGTTTCTTGAATCAGCAACTTTTTGGACAAATCTTTGATAGATGGGGTACATCTGTGATTTTAACTTCATCTGTGATCTTTCTGTCATAGGCATCATTACATTCATATCTTGTGAAGAAGCTCCTGTAGATAAAGTGTCGATTGTAATACCAAGTTTATTAAGAGTACCAGATAGATATGGTATCATAGCAATCACACCAATTGAGCCTGTGATAGTTTGTGGATGGGCTATAATTGTATCGCAAGCCATCGGAATATAGTAGCCACCGGATGCAGCAACATCACTCATTGAGGCATAGATAGGCTTTACTTTTTTTGCAGATTTAATCTCATTCCATAATTCATCAGAAGCAATAACGGAACCTCCTGGACTATCTATTCGTAAAATGATAGCTTTTATATTAATATCTTCTTTTGCTTTTCTAATATCTGAAGCCATAGAGCTTGATGCAATTTCCATTGTTCCTTGATCAAATGGATTGGAGCTTCCTGATTTTCCTGATCTAATTGCGCCAACACCATTTATAATTGCTAATTGCTGATTTTCTGGAGCTTTCAAAGGATTTTTGAAGGCATTTTTAGCTTCAGAATATTCAGTTAAAGATATCATAGATAAGTTTTTAATTTTATCAGAGCTGCCAGACTTTTTTAAATTAATTGATTCTATTTTACGCTTAATCTTTTCTTTCACTTCTGATTCTTGAGCAATTCCATCAATAAAATGAAGGCTAAGTAAAGAATCTGATGCATATACTCCCCTATCAAATGCTTCTTGAATAGTTTTTATTGGTATATTTCTTCCTGTAGCAATTAATTGATACATTCTTTGTGCCCTGGCATTAAGAATTATAGCAATTTCTTCTTTGGCTGGCTGAGAAAATTTATCTTTACTAAATGTTTCACCTGCTGATTTATATTCTTCAAATTGTTCTACATGAATAGAAACCCCCATTTTTTCTAAAATACCTTTGTAAAACATTACAGAAGCACCTGGTGCTTGAATTTCTGCCAATCCTTCTTTTGGCATAAAGATAGAGTCTGCATAACTAGCTAAGAGATAATCTGATTTTGAACCAGTTTCTATAAATGCATAGGTAAATTTCTTAGACTTTTTAAAATCTTTAATGGCTTCAATGATTTCTTCTAGTTTTGCAAAACCTAATGGTGTACCTGCTGCTTTAATATATATGCCAGAAATTAATGGATCATTTTTTGCATTTTTCACTGCATGTAATACTTCTAGAAAGCTAGCTGAAGTACTTTCAGAAAATGGACCTGCATCCAATGTGTATTCATTAAGTGTTTCAGAAAAAGAAACAACAAGTATTGAGTTCATTTTTACTTCAACTGAATCTTCTCCTGAGAATAAAAAAGACAATCCAATTCCAGCAAGTATAAACAGACCTACGATTATCCCCAGAATCATCATAGTTTTAGAAAGTTTGCTAGTCTTTTTGCTTGAATCAGCTTTCGGTACTTGAATAGTATTCACTGCATTACTCTAATATTGATTAATTAATTTCTACTTTAAAATGAGAATTTTGAGAGATTAGTATAAAATTATACTACATTATTACAATTTTGAATTACTTACAACATGTCCAAGATATCGCAAGGAACTTTATATCTTTTACAAATGTCATGTTTTTATACAAATTTAATGAATTGAATATAAGTCTATTCCCATATAATATAGTATGCAACCAATCCCAATTATTGAAATCAAAGATTTATCCAAATCATTTGGATCTTTTAAGGCTGTTGATAATCTATCTTTAACAGTTAATCAAGGAGATATTTATGGCTTTCTTGGGCCAAATGGTGCTGGTAAAAGCACAACTATTCGTATGATGATGTCTTTGATACAACCAAGCTCAGGCTATATCAATATATTTGGAATGCCATTATCACAACATAGAAGTTCAATTGCCCGAAGAATTGGAGCAATTGTTGAAAAACCTGATTTTTATCTGTATTTAACTGCAGCAAAAAACTTAGAAATTTTAGGAAAACTTTCAGGCGCAAATGTTTCAAAAAAGTCAATTGATGGTATTTTAGATACTGTTGGCTTATTAGATAGAGCATCTAGCAAAGTAAAAACATTCTCTTATGGCATGAAACAACGATTAGGAATTGCACAAGCACTGTTACATAATCCAGATTTAATCGTTCTTGATGAACCTACAAATGGATTAGACCCCGTAGGTGTAAAAGAAATTAGAGAGCTAATTCTTTCATTAAGCAGAGAGCAAAACAAAACTATTTTTCTTTCCTCACATATACTTTCAGAAGTTGAAATTATTGCAACTAACATGGTAATTATTAATAAAGGCTGTACAATCGTTGAAGGTAATGTACAAGAATTATTGAATAAGGGTCTTCTTAAAGTTAATTTCATGATAGACAAACCTAAACAAGCTCTTGAATGCTTGAATAATTCGCGTTTTAATTCATCTAATATTGTAATTACCGATACTGCAATAACTATAGAAACAGAACAATTCTTTATTTCTGATATAAATTCTTTACTAGTTGCTAATGATATCAAAGTTGAAGGAATTCAATCAACCAGATCACTAGAAGAATATTTCTTATCCATCACCAAGCCATAATCATGTTTTTTACTTTATTAAAAATTGAATTAGATAAAATATTCAAAAAAGGTAGATCTTTTATTGGATTTATAGCCATCGGTATCCTTGTTCCTATTATTCAAATTGCTATGTATAGTGAAGGTAACGATTACTTTAATATGTTTACTCAAACATTGCAACAACAATTTGATTTTTCTGGCAATTTATTGAATGGATATCTTATTGCTTTTATTGTGTTGCAAAGTTTATTTGTACATATTCCCCTTTTAGTTTCATTAATTGCAGGAGATATGCTGGCTGGAGAAGCAATCGCAGGTACTTTCAGAATTTTGTTGATCAGGCCAGTCTCAAGATTTCAAGTAATTTCTGCAAAGTTTATTGCTGCACAGATATATACATTATTGCTAATACTATGGATGAGTGTCTTATCTATGGGTTTAAGTGTACTATTTTTTGGCAAAGGTGAACTTTTTATAGTAGCTAGCACAATAACAATATTGCCACAAGATGACATCTTATGGAGATTTTTGCTAGCCTATTTTTATGGTTTTTTAAGTATGAGTACGGTAGCATCAGTGGCATTTTTCTTTTCTGGCTTAGTTGAAAATTCTATCGGACCAATCGTCTCTACAATGGCTGTCATCATCGTTTTTACTATCATATCTTCATTAGATGCAGGATTTATAAAAGCAATCAAACCATTTTTATTTACTAATCATCTTATCGGTTGGAGATATTTATTTGAACAAACAATAGATAGCCTTAGAATTTTACAATCTGCAATAATTCTTTTCATGCATTCTATTTTATTATTTGCCTTAAGCGTGTACTATTTACACAAAAAAGACATAATGACTTAATGTTAAATGTATAAGTAATTATTCAATGTAACTATTCTTATATCTTTGTGTTATCGAACATTATATTATTTGAGGATCTAATGAATATGTGGAAAGTATTAATGGTATTCTCTATCATCGGTATAGTATTTTTTGCTGCTTGGTGGGCAAAGGATGGATGTCAATTTTATACGAAAGATAAAATTGAAATTGTTACAAAAGTGAAAGATGATATTTTTGGGGAAGAAGTAGAAAAAAGAGAATGGATTGATAAATTTAGTCTTGGAATATTCCCTGATGATCCACACCCTATAGGTATTTATAGATCTCTTCTATTTCCTGTTACATTCCTGTCTGCTTGTGTAATTTTTAGTCTATATCGTCTTAAAAAACAATCATAATCATTTTTTAGGTTATTAATAATGAAGCTTTTATTATATATAAGTGTACTTGCTTTTTTCTCTTTACCAATATATGCAGGAACTACTGTTTCAGTTATTTCTGGAAAGAAAACAGTCACATTAAATGATGCTGTTGGTGATAATATTATAAAGTTTTTAAGTACTGCACCTGTTGAAAATATTGAAGGGAATGCAAAAGATATTCAAGGTAAATGTATCCTAGATGGAGATAATCTAGAAAATTCATCAGGGAATATTTCTTTACAAGTACTATCGATGAAAACAGGATTATCAAAGAGAGATGAGCATATGTATGCCAAAGATTGGCTTGATGCGGCAAGTTATCCAACCATTAGTTTTGAATTAAAAAAGTTAGCTAACATTAAAATATCTAAATCAGAAAATGGTATGGCTGAATTTACAGCCATTGCTGATGGATCCTTTACAATGCATGGTATTTCTAAAACAATAAAAGCTACTATTTACATCAAATATGTGAATGAAACAGATGCTACACGTAAAAAAGCTCCGGGTGATTTTGTTTTGATTAAAGCATCATTTAAAGTTCCGCTTAAAGACTTTAATATTGCCGGCAAACAAGGTATAATAGGCAGTAAAGTAGGAGAAAATATTGAAATTACAGCAAATTTGTTCGGTTCAACTAAATAATGTTTTTCTTTTTCAAAGAGTTTTATGAAGCACTTTTTACTTTTATTTTCATTGTGCATTATTGCTAATATTTCAATAGCACATGCTTATCCAAATGGTATATCAAGCAAAGTACTTGCTAATTCTGGAGGTTGCGGAGGTGGAGGATGTCATGGCTCCAGTGCAAGCCAAGCCACATCAGTTTCTATTTCCAGCAAAAGTGGCTCATTAACCACAAATCCAGGTGGTACTTTAGAACTTACTGCAATAGTAGCACATGCATCTAAATCAGGTGCTGGAATTAATATAGGCGTTAAGTCATCTGCTACATCTGCTACAAATCAAGGCATTTTGAATGTTGTCACAGGCCAAGGTTTAAAAAAATCTGAAAATGAATTGGTTCATTCTGCAAGAAAAAGTATGGTATCCGGCAAGACATCTTTTACATTTACATGGACAGCTCCAACCATAGAAGGTACTTATTATGTGCTTGCTTGTGGAAATGCTGTAAATGGAGACGGAGGACAAAGTGGTGATCAATGGAATTTTATGTCCCCAATTGCAATTACAGTTGCAGCTGCAAGCAAAGTCCAAGAGCAGATTTGTATAAACCCCATTATTGCTCCAAACCCATTAATCGGCATTGGAACACTAAGCTTTGTTCTTGAACAGGCATCTGAAGTTGAATATTCAGTTATTGATGTATTAGGCAATCAAGTAAGCAAACAATATGTGGGATTTTTATCTGCAGGGCCTCAATATCAAACAATTAATACTATTTCACAGAATCTATCTTCCGGACATTATTCCGTAATTTTAAGAACGGGTCCGTCTGCCATTTCTCTGCCTTTAATAGTACAACACTAATTTAATCTGCATATTTATTTAACCGTTTTATGGCTAGAATTAGCTGTAAAACGGTTTTTTTATAAGTATTTTGGGACAATTTCATATTCAATTGGGTCTATGCATTCGGCTTGAGCAAAACCTCTTAATCTTAAAGCGCATGAATCACATATTCCACAAGCTTTATCTTCAGAACCATAACAACTCCAGGTAAGGTGCAAAGGAGCATTAAGGTTATTACCAGTATGAATAATTTCTTTTTTTGACATATTCAATAATGGTGTAATAATCTGAATATGAGTATCAGGCTTAGTACCCTGATTTATCATCAACTGGAAGGCATCAAAAAAATCTTTTCTGCAGTCCGGATAACCACTACTATCTTCTTGAACAGCCCCAATATATATTTTTGTGGCTTTAATAGCCTCTGCCCAACTTACAGCTATACACAGCATATTTGCATTCCTAAATGGCACATAACTATTAGGAATTTCTTTAGAGAGTAAATCTGCTTTGCTTATTTCTATGGAATTATCTAGAAGAGAACTCCCACCAATATGTTTTAAGTATCCTATGTCGACATGTAAACGATTATCAATTGAATAATAGCTACAAATCTCATTAAAGGATTGTTCTTCTCTGGTTTCAGTTTTTTGTCCATAATTTATATGTAAAGCATGGATATCATAGAATTCAGAATACGCTATAGCAGCACATACGGTAGAATCCATTCCACCACTCATTAAAACAATAATTTTTTCTTTAGTCTTCATTCATTATATAAAGAATATGAGTGTATATACATTTCTACTTGCAAAGGGACTAAACCATGTATATCGTTTCCATGCTCTAGATGCGAACGAATCAATGATGACGATATATCAATCACTGGAATATCTAACCAAATTGGTTTAGAATAGGTATTATTTAAGGATAATGCATCATCTATGCTATCTGTATTCTGCTCATGGTGTTTTCTTGCAACTATGCATAATTGAACATTAGCGACAATTTTCTTCCAATCTTTCCATTTGGTAAACTGTATTGCTTGATCTTCACCAATCAAAAGAAATAACTTATCATTAGGAAACATGTCCATGAATGCAAGTACAGTATCTATAGTATAAGAAATTCCACCTCTTTCTAGTTCAATGGTAGATACATATGTATTTTGAAGTTCTTCACAAGCTAATAAAAGCATATTAACCCTGTGAATATCTTCAGCATTCTTTTCAGTCAATTTAAACGGGGATATAGAAGCAGGAACTACATAACAGGAATCTAAAGCACACTGTCTTCTAAAAGCATCAGCAAATACGATATGGCCACTATGAATAGGATTAAAACTTCCACCCATTATTCCTATATTCATATAGATTCCTTAGAAGAGTATATATGTTTAGCCTTAAGTGCTTTTCCTTTATAGCCTGCATAGAATAGCAAGAATAAACTACATACTGATGAAATATATGGTAAGAAATCACCATAAAGACAATATATCGTTAAGTCATATAATTGAAGAATATCAGCTTTAAGTATTTGTTCTGATTGTGGCTTAGCGATATCTTGAATACTACCATCAGCATAAATAAATCCGCTTATACCTGTATTCCCGCATCTGGCTATACATCTATGTGATTCTATTGCTCTCATTTGTGATATTGCGAAATGTTGCATAGGGCCAGGACTATTATCAAACCATGCATCATTTGTTATTACTGCTAACATAGATGCACCTTGTTTAGCATATTTTCTTACGAATTCTGGATAGATAGATTCTATACAAATTACTGTCCCAATATTGGATATAATTCTCCCTTCGGGATTTCTTAACACTAAAGGAGATTGTATTTTACCTTTCTTCCAACCTGAAATTCCAACTCCCCATTCTAAAAAACCAGCTAATAGTTCTATATCTTGAGAAAAAGGGAAACCTTCACCAAATGGTGTTAATTTCATTTTGCGATGAATATGTACTGAATCATTAGGTTGAATTAAAGCAGCTGCATTATGTGCATAGTACTTATAACCAGGTAGCAATGGATAAGGCTTGGCAAGTGACTCTTTTTGATAATCAGGAATCAATACAAATTCGGCAAAACCAGATAATATTGGAATATTCTTATTTCTATTCATGAAATAAGAGAAATTATGTTTTGCATTCGTTTCTACATCTAAAAATGGAATTGCTGTCTCACTCCACACATATAAATCTGGTTTGGATTGTGCATCCATTTCCATCAATTGAAAATGTTTTTCTACTTGAGAAAAAACTCCACCAGACCACTTTTGCCATGGATTAATATTAGGTTGAACCAATGAAATACTAACTTTAGGAGCAGAAATTGACTGTTCTTGTAATACTTGCTTAACATGATAGGAATATCCAAAAACAATAAGAAATAGTGCAATAATGCTTAGTGATATTATCCTTTTATTACTTTTCGTATTCGTGACATTAAGAATATGAAATAAGAGGATGTTAATTGTCATCACAAATGCACTCAAAATCCAAACACCAGCAATGTCAGCGATTTGAACGATATATGAATGATATATTTGCGTATATCCAAAAGAAAGCCAAGGATACGATAAATCAGTTAAAGAATGTAGCCATTCATATGCAACGATAAGAAAAGGCAAAGAAAATGATGCATATATTGAAGCAATTCTTTTCTTGATATAAATAAAAGCAAGAAAAGGAATCATTAAAAAGAAGGGATGTCCAAGCCACAAAGCAATGCCGGCGATAATCAAAAAAGGATCTGATTGGGCTTGCCAACTTCCAACCCACCAATTTGTAATTCCATGATATACAAAAAAGCATACATACAGACTAAATATTTGCTTCTTTTTACTAAGATTTTGAAGATAATCGATAGAAAAGAGCAAAGGAATAAAACCAATAAAGGCAATAAAGCCGAAGTGATAAGGAGGAAAAGATATACCAATTAAACAACCAGTAATCAGCATTAGAATTAATGCATGAATATATGAATGCGGTATTAGTCGAGCACATAAAGATGAAATGGATGTCATATCAATTATTTAGGTAAAATTGCCAAAATAGATTCAGCACCCCGAACGGTTTGTCCAATAACAACCTTAATATCAGTGTGAACAGGAACAAGAACATCCATTCTAGAGCCAAATTTCATCATTCCTATTTTTTCACCAGACGATAAGACTTGTCCTTTTTGAAGAGTACATACAATCCTTCTGGCCAAGAAGCCTGTAATTTGTTTAAAGAATACTTTACCATATTGATTAGTAATCCCAATCCTACTTTGCTCGTTTAATTCAGATGATTTAGGATGCCATGCAACCAAATATTCGCCTTGCATATATCGATAAAAATCTACTGTACCACTTACAGGACTTCTATTTACATGTACATCGAGTGGTGAAAGAAAAATGCTAATTTGTATGGCTTTACCCTTAATAAATTCTAATTCCTCTGTCTCTTTAATTTCTACAACCTTTCCATCTGCTGGTGCAATAAGTACAGAAGGATCATGTAATGCTTCTTGAGGAATTACTCTTTCTGGATCTCTAAAAAACCATAAGGTAAATAATACTATAATTGCTCCAATACTAATGGTAAAGACGCTGCCATAGCCTTTAAGAAAAAGAGCAGCAAAAAAAATAAATGAAAAACCAATCAATAACATGGGAATTGCATTATCATAGCCATATTTTGTAAGCATAATTAACCTAAAATGTGTACATCTCTGATTTCTGGAATCATCTGATGATAATATAAAATATGTTGAATAGACATAATATGTTCTTTAAAATCATCTTTCCAATGATATAATAATGAACCAATACGTCCAATCTCTTCCTCATATTCTGCTGAATCTTTAATAGTTTCAATGTCTGGAAGATCAGCAGCAGCAAGATGTGTAGTAATTTCCATTAGATCTACTGTAAAATCTTCATCCTTACAAGCCCAGAAGGCTATTGGCAATGGGAAATCATTATAATCCGACCATTCCTCTGTTATATCTAAAGCACCTGGAATCAATGATTCAGAATTCCACAAAATAGCAGAATCATAGTGTTCTAATATCGTAGTTTTATCAATATTAGATTGAATGATATTCTTTTGCATCAACACATCATATTTTTCTACTAAACCAATAAGACCAATATTCAAAAGAAAATCATCTGATTCTAATCCAATTGTTTTCATTGATGATGATTTGTTAGAAAAATGAATAGAGGAAATACCTGAATATGATTCTGCAAAAACTGCGAATGTTGGTATTATCAGAATTTGAGCCTTAGATAAAGCAAAATCTAAAGGGTTGATTAAAGCAATATCAGCTTTTCCAGTATATAAGGCATCAATGCACTGTTTCTCTGACATTTCGATAAAATTATGGCCATGTTCAGCACAATACATAGAGGCATTGGCAAGTATAGGTAGTAAATAAGGATGATTCGGTGCACAAATAGTTAATTTCATATGTTTTCATGTAAAATCTGGTCGGTAAAGCTAATAAATCAAACAAATTTACTGAATTAAGGATATATGAATGCTATGAATAATCGGTATACTAATCAATATTTTAGATTATTTCGTTTCTAGTTTCATAGTGTTTTTGTAGTTTTGCACATCCAAAAGCAGCATGGATTTAGATACTTTTATGTCATTGTTTTAATGATTTCAATACCTTCCCACATTTTAGATTTACAGCCGTATAAACCGGGCCAATCACCAGCCGATATTAAACGTTTATATGGCATTGATAAAGTAATCAAACTTGCATCAAATGAAAATCCACTAGGTGCATCCCCTTTAGCTTTGCAAAAAATACAATCTATAACAGATGATGACTTATCATTATATCCAGATGGTGGATACGCCTTAAGGATGGAACTGTCTCGTCATCTAAATATATCTTATACTAATATTTTAACTTATAATGGTTCTGATGCCTTACTTCATCTTATCATGAAATGTTTTACAGAACCTGGCGACGACATCATATCTTCTATGGGTACTTTTGTAGGGTATTATGTAGCTTCTAAAACTGCAAATCTACATAGAATAGAAATTCCATTAACTCATGATTATCGTTATGATGTACAAGCTATTACTCATGCTATTACATCCAAAACAAAGATAGTTTATATAGCCAACGCGAATAATCCAACTGGTACTTATATAAATAATCAAGAGTTACATTTTCTTATTGAAAATATTCCCCAGAATATTCTCATTATTATGGATGAAGCATATTATGAATATAGCGCTTCAATTGTTGATGATTATCCCAATAGCATTAAATTATCTGCTCCTAATATTATCACTTTAAGAACATTTTCAAAAGCATATGGGCTAGCTTCATTAAGAGTTGGTTATGCAATTGCACCAGAAGATGTAATTTCTGTTATGATGAAAGCTAAATTACCTTTTGATCCAGGAACTGTTTCTCAATTGGCTGCTATAGCAGCTTTACAAGATGTCGACTTCGTTAATAAAACAGTTGATTTAAATAAGCATTCATTACAGTTATTTCAGCAGACTTTTACAGAACAACAATGGAAGATTTCACCTTCTATTGCAAATTTTTCGATGATTGACTGTGGAACTTCAGAAAAAGCAGATGTTCTGTATATGGAACTACTAAAGAATGGCTTTATTACAAGGCCTTTAGCTGGTTTTGGACTACCCTCTTGTATTCGCATTAGTACCGGAACTACAGATCAGAATCTTGCTTTACTTTCTTCTACACAAAAGATAAGAGAGTTATTCAGTTAAAACTTTTGCATAATTTGTGTGCAATTACATTCATCAACATTCATTATCACAACAATGGAAGCTCTACATATTGATTCTTCTTTATCTTCTAAGACAGAGGATTTCTTGCCAATTAATGGTACCGATTTTATTGAATTTTATGTAGGTAATGCAAAGCAAGCATCATTTTTTTACAGAACTGCTTTTGGATTTTCATTAATTGCCTATGCTGGCCCAGAGACAGGCATTAGAGATAGGGCAAGCTATGTATTACAACAGGGGAAGATACGATTAGTATTAACAACTCCTATGCAACCAGATAATGAAATCAGCAAGCATATTGAAAAACATGGTGATGGCGTTAAAGTATTAGCTTTATGGGTAGATGATGCTGAAAAATCATGGAAAGAAACTACCTCAAGGGGTGCAATAAGTTATAGCGAACCAGAAGTAATAACTGATGAATCTGGATCGGTAAAAAAAGCTTCTATCCATACTTATGGCGATACAATTCATACTTTTATAGAAAGAAAGAATTATAATGGTCCATTTCTGCCGGGTTACACTGCAATTAATGATGAATATACTACAGAGTCCATCGGACTTTTATATGTAGATCATTGTGTTGGAAACGTAGAATTAGGTAAGATGAATACATGGGTTTCATTCTATGAGGATGTAATGGGATTCAAATTACTTTTAACTTTTGACGACAATGATATTTCAACTGAATATAGTGCTTTAATGAGCAAAGTTGTTTCTAATGGCAATGGTTTTATTAAATTTCCAATAAATGAACCTGCGATTGGGAAAAAAGCTAAATCTCAAATAGATGAATATCTAGAATTTTATCATGGTCCTGGAGTTCAGCATATTGCATTAGCCACAAATGATATTGTACATACTGTTTCTGAGCTGCAAAAACGCGGTATTCAATTTTTGAAAATTCCTGATACGTATTATAATGATTTACTTGAAAGAGTTGGAGCTATAGATGAATCTATTGAACCATTAAAAGAATTAGGAATTTTAGTTGACCGTGATGATGAAGGTTATTTATTACAGATTTTCACAAAACCAGTGGAAGATCGTCCAACACTTTTCTTTGAAATTATTCAAAGAAAGGGTGCAACATCATTTGGTAAAGGAAATTTTCGCGCATTGTTTGAATCTATTGAACGCGAGCAAGCATTAAGAGGAAATCTTTAATTTTTTCATTTTTTTGATAATTCTACTTGTTATTATTAGGAAGTATTATGTCTTCTACATCTCAACCACCAAAGTATCATGAGATACCTTTTTTTCAATCAGTAAATACATATTTTGATAAAGCGGCTTCTTTATTAGATCATCCAAAAGGCCTTTTAGAACAAATCAGAGCATGTAATTCTGTTTATCATATGCAATTCCCTGTTAGAGTAAATGGTGAAATACAAGTAATTTCTGCATGGAGAGCCGAACATAGCCATCATAAATTACCTTGTAAAGGTGGTATCCGTTATAGCGAAAATGTCAATCAAGATGAAGTGATAGCACTAGCCGCATTAATGACATATAAGTGTGCTGTTGTTAATGTACCATTTGGTGGTGGCAAAGGTGGTATAAAAATTAATCCAAAAGAGTACACCGAAGAAGAATTAGAAAGAATTACAAGAAGATATACAGTTGAGCTGATTCATAAAAATTTTATCGGTCCATCTGTAGACGTTCCTGCTCCTGACTATGGAACAGGCCCAAGAGAAATGGCCTGGATAGCAGATACATATCAGTCTTTTAAAGGTGGCGAGATTGATGCGATGGGTTGCGTAACTGGAAAACCAATACCTCAAGGTGGCGTACGTGGAAGAACAGAGGCAACTGGAAGAGGTTTATATTTTGGTGTTAGAGAAGCAGTTAATGATACAGAACTTATGAATAGTCTTGGTTTACAAACAGGATTTCATGATAAAACTGTTATCGTTCAAGGATTTGGTAATGTTGGTTATCATGCAGCTAAGTTTTTAGAAGAAGCAGGTGCTACTATTATTGGTATTATTGAATGGGATGGTGCTATTTACAATGCCAATGGTTTAAATATTGAAGATTTATACATACATCATAAAGCAACTGGATCTATTAAACATTTTGCTGGGGCACAAACGATAGCAGAAGGAAATACTGTATTAGAATATCCATGTGATATTCTAGTTCCTGCTGCATTAGAATCTCAAATTACTGATTATAATGCAGATCGAATCCAAGCTAAAATCATCGCTGAAGGCGCAAATGGACCTATTGCAGCTTCTGCAGAGCCAACTTTATTAGCAAAAAATATTCTTATTATTCCAGACATGTATTTAAATGCAGGTGGTGTAGTAGTGTCTTATTTCGAATGGCTTAAGAATATCTCTCATGTTCGTTTTGGCCGCATGGATAAACGATTCGAAGAAAGAGGAAATCTTGGATTAGTAGCAACCGTAGAACGCCTAACAGGTAAGTCTTTAAGTGATACTGAGAAAAATCTCCTTATACGTGGCCCAGAAGAAGAAGATTTAGTTAATTCTGGTTTAGAAGACTCTATGATAACAGCATATCATGAAATAATGAATATTTGGAGATCTCGACCAAATGTAAAAGATATGCGAACTGCTGCCTTTATCTCTGCTATTGATAAAATTGCTGTTTCTTATTTCCAGATGGGAATATTTCCATAATAAGTATCCATTTTTTATAAACTTTTTGTAACATTCGTATATTTTTTTTATAAATAGTTTGTAATTAATAATTTTTATGGTAAGTTGTAAAACCTTTATTTGGTTTGGATGTGGACCAATAAGCTGAATCTCCTTTTTATTTGAGTGTATGATGATTACAGCAAAGGGATTGACACATCAATGGAAGGAATGAGTATGAATATCTATGTAGGCAATTTGCCATACAGCGTTGGTGCAGAAGATTTACGCACCTTGTTTGAGAACTACGGTTCAGTTACTGGAGCATTTGTTATTTCTGACAAAGCAACAGGTAGATCTAGAGGTTTTGGTTTTGTTGAAATGGATGACGAAAACGAAGCACGCACTGGTATTGAATCAACAAATGGTGCACTGTTCAGTGGACGCACATTAGTTGTTAACGAAGCTCGCCCACGTGACGAGCAGCCTCGCGGCCCACGTCGTGATTTTCGCGGTGGTGGTGGTGGCGGTGGTGGCGATCGTCGCTCAAATCGTTATGAATAATTGATTACAACATATATCATAGATGCTTAGCTTCTCTGTTGTAGCTTTACTTTCATAAAAGTAATTGAACCCTCACTTTTTTTAAAAGCTGAGGGTTCTTTGTTTTTGAATTTTCTTAATATTGAAATTGTATATGTCCTTAAATATTAACTCTTCTTTAGAAACATCTAAAGGTTCTGTTTCCTTGAATATTCAAAGTTTTATCATTGATATCATTTTAACGTGGTACATGTTAATTACTTCACACAGAATTGTTGGATCTACTTTATTTACTTATCAAGTTTCTTCTTCTTTTTATATTCAATTAATGTATATTTTTATTGCCATTTCTGTAAGTATTCTTTTATTTTTTACAAAATGTTCAATTGGTAGACTTACATTAGGATTAGAGCAATCTCATCTTCAAAAAAAGATCTCTAAACATCTTTCTTGGATAGTTTTTTCTCTTTCGATTATTTCAGGGTGGATAATTACTAAAATATCGCCTATCGATTTTTTTTCTCAACAAGGTTTGAACGGAGCGGGAAATATTTTTTATGCCCTTATTACCCCTGAATTATCGATTATTGATATAGCCCTTAAAGCATTGGTTGAGACAATTTATATAGCTTTAATTGCAACTATAATTGCGCTTCCCTTCTCTTTTGTTCTAGGATTTTTAAGTGCTAGAACCTTAATGAACAATAGTCTAACTAGTAGCATTATCTATAATATTGTAAGAATTACAGCTAATTTTAGCCGATCAATAGAACCGCTTATTTGGGCAATTATTTTTTCAGTGTGGGTTGGTATTGGACCATTTGCAGGCATGTTAGCATTAATGGTTCATACAGTTGCATCATTAACAAAACAATATTCAGAGCAAATTGAAGATATTGACAATGGCCCCATTGAAGCTATTGAAGCAACAGGAGCACATCCTTTACAGGTTATTTATTATGGAATTATTCCTCAAATAGTATTACCCTTTTTAAGCTTTACTATTTATCGTTGGGATATCAATGTAAGAATGGCTACAATTATAGGATTGGTTGGGGGTGGAGGAATTGGCACTATGCTTATGCAATTTCAAGGACTTGCCCAATGGCATGAAGTTGGTCTTATTATTTTAATGATTGCATTAGTAGTTTGGGTAATGGACTATATTTCAGCAAGAGTAAGGGAAGTTCTTAGATAATCAGAAAATTTTCATATCTATCTCTTCATATATTTTTTTATAGATATCATAGGTGTGTTTTCCATATTGCTCATAATATCCTGTATACCATTGCGTTAAAGATGCTCCTGATTTTATTGCATTATTTATATCAGAACCATTTTGAATCCCCCCCGTTGATATGATAGAAAATTCTTTTTGTAATTGCTTTGATTGAATATATTGATAGGCACTGTAACACAATGACAAAGAATTTTCCCTTAATATTCTACCACTAAGCCCTCCCCCAAAGGTATTGGTAAAGTAATCGTATAAATCAATATCCCTTTTATCTATCTTGTCTCTATAATATGCATAGTTAGTTGATGTATTACCCACATTAATGCCACTATATCCCAGATCTATCAAAACCTGTAATAATTCTGGTAATTGATTAATATTGATATCATTCGAAAATTTCACAAAAACAGGTATATGATTATATTTCTTAATTATCTGCTTAGAAATAACTTCTAAACGTATTAGTAAATCTGGATCTAAGCTTGACATATCTGTTTGCTTATGTCCTTCTACATTAGGACAGCTTTCATTAATTTCAATAAAATCAACAGAAGCTTTAATATAAGATATGATTCCTTCAATCAATAATGGTATGGCTAAGTTTTGCTGCATACCAGGATCAGCCGAAACACTAGCACCAATAGGAAAATCTTTATATCGGGGAAATGTAAAAATCTTTTTTGCTATAGCTTCATGCCCTGCATTAGGAAGTCCTAACCAATTTGAAGCTGAGTGAGAATGCGGATAAGGGGTGAATGGTAATGATATTCCATTCTTTGTATTTCCAATTCGAACAGAAGAAGTTGTAGTACCAGCCAGAAATGCACCAGCCCCTAAGAGATAAGATTTATGATAACCTTCTGCATATTTATACATTCCAGCAGCATTACATATTGGAGATCTAAATGTTAATCCAGAGATAGTCCTAGATAATCCAGATGGAATGACGATAGGTTGTAAATGTGTATCTTTAGAAGCTAAATCTGCATACCATCTACTTGTTGATGAATATAAAGAAGCAAATAAATCAGATGGCAATATTGTAAGGAGTGGCCTTATTTTGCTATCTAATCTTGCTAAAATATTAGGTAAACTCATAGATTTATAATTCTTTTCTTAATCTAGCCACGGGTATTCTTAACTGCTCTCTGTACTTTGCTACTGTGCGCCTTGCTACGTTTAAGCCTTGTTTTTTTAGCTCTTTTGTTAATCTATCGTCGCTATGCGGCTTTAAATTTGGCTCTTTATCAATCAACTCTTTAATTTTCTGTTTGATAACTCTTGTCGATATCTCTTCGCCGTCATCAGAAGGTAATGATTCACTGAAAAAATATCTTAATTCAAAGGTTCCAAAACTAGTTTGTACATATTTACCATTTACTATACGACATATAGTAGAAACATCCATCCCTGTAACATCGGCTACATCTTTATATATCAATGGTTTAAGAGCGCTTTCACCATATCTAAAGAAGTCTTTTTGTGCACCAGCAATACCGGTCATTACCTTTAACATAGTTTTTTTTCTTTGCCGAATTGCTTGTAATAAGAATTTAGCATCATCATATTTTTTTCTAAGCCATTCCCTAGTTTCTTTATTATATTTCCTATATCTGGCTTCTTTTTTTAAGTCTTCATACATTTTATTTAATCGCAATTGAGGAATTCTATTGTCATTAACTGTAATGATAAGATCATCAGATTCATCATCTGCAATGATCATAAAATCTGGGATGACAGTAGAAGTACCTTGAGAAATTCCCATTCCACCTGGTTTAGGATTTAATCTTCTTATTGCATCAATTGCTTTTTTCAAATCATCTTCATTGATATTATGTTGTCTACATAATACAGGATAATGCTTCATTACAAAAACATCATAGCTTTTATCAATGATATTCTTAGCTAATTCTTCTGCAGCAGAACAATTATTTATTGCTTTTAATTGAAGCAATAAACATTCTCGAAGATTTCTGGATGCTATGCCTGATGGTTCTTGTGATTGTACAAGATGCAATGCGTTTTCAGCAGATTCTAGGTTCACATATTCAACTGGCACTGGTGCATTGGGCTCTGATAATAATTCAGCTAATTCATTATCATCATCTTCCAGATTATCAAAATAAGAATGAGTAGGTATTTTAGGTCTTAAACTTCTCTCTAAATATTCCCTTTGCCTACGTAGATAATCTCTATGAAGTTTATGATTTTCTTCCGCTATTTTGGTATTAATATCGTCAACTATTTCTTCCAAAGATCTTCTTAAATAACCATCATCTTCAAGATTACCAATTATTGTATAGCAAATCAAGCGCATTTCATCTTTTAAATTCAACATATTTACTTGAGATATTAAATCATCGGTAAATGTAATTGTATCTTTAATCTGAAATCCGCCATAATCATCGTCATCTTCATATTGATCTTTTGTTTTATCTACACTATTACCCTCATTCCATGCTGATTCATAAAAATCAAATGGATCACGATGTTCTTCTTGATAAGGTTCTTGTTCTTCATAGTTTGCTTCTTGGTCCTTTTCTCCATCATAAGCATCTTGAGGAATTGTATGAACCATTGTTTCATTCGGTACAAAATCACTGTCTTCATCAATAGTTACAATATCATCGGATGTTTCATCAAGCATCGGGTTTTGCTCGATTTCTTGGCGTACATGCTGCTCTAATTGCAATATTGGCAATTGAAGCAATTTTAAATATTGTATTTGCTGAGGTGTTAATGTTTGTAATAGTGATGTCTGTAAAGACATAGATACTTTCATGGCGTCCCTCCTTCTGTTTCTTTCACATAATTGCGAAGCTCCATATACCAATCTTCTCCATATGCCCTAATTAAAGCTTCTTTAACAGATTCATAGCTGTTTGTATGAGTAGATATGCCATGATTATATGCTGGCTTGCATTCTTCAAATGGAGAAAAACTTAAGTAATCTCCACCGAAATTTTTTACACGTATAGGAAATAAATGACAAGATATTGGTTTTCGAAAAAGAGAATTTCCATCAAAGTATGATTTCTCTAATGCACATTTTGCTATATGATGTTCATCATAAAAAACGAAAACACAATCTTTATTGTCGATACAAGTAACTGATAAATCATTTTCAGCACCAGATATATAACCATGCTTTTCGATATACTCTATAGAATTCTGAGATAAATATGGAATAGCATGAGAAAAAGCTTTTTGCAATAATTCAACCTCAGAGATATCCAAAGGAGCGCCCTCACCCCCTGTAATTGTACAGCATGCACCTTTGCAAGCCCCTAAATCGCATGAAAATGGGGTAGAAATGATATTCTCGTCAATTAATATGTCTTCTATGAGAATCATGGCGTAGTCTTTGGATTGTGGACGCCTGATATATGCTGCAATATATCATGGTATGATTTTTGCCTAAACTAACTAATGTACTTTTTAAAAACAAGAAAAACTATCAATTCAGAGTGTATATAAAAAAAGGCCAATAATGGCCTTTTCATTTATATACTTGGATAAATCGAAAAATCTTTACAGTAATCTTTTACTTCTTGCTTAACTTTTTCAGGAATGCCCTCTTGATTAATATGAGAAAGGACTGTATCGATAAAGTCTGCAATGTGCTTCATATCATGTTCTTTAAAGCCTCGGGATGTCATAGCAGCTGCACCAAGCCTGATTCCAGAGGTTATCAAAGGTGGCTGTGTATCGTATGGGACAGCATTTTTATTACAAGTAATACCAGATGCATCAAGTGCCAATTCAGCCTGCTTTCCTGTTAAATTTCTATTTCTAAGATCAATCAACATTAAATGATTATCTGTTCCACCACTTACAATATTATATCCTTTATCAAGCAAAGCACTTGCCAATGTAGAGGCATTTTTTACTACTTGCTTTGTATATGTATGAAAAGAATCACTTAATGCTTCTTGAAATGCAATTGCTTTTGCAGCAATAACATGCATCAAGGGTCCACCCTGAATACCGGGCATTACCATTGAATCAATAAGTTCTCCCATCAGCTTAATGCGTCCAGATTTTGGTGCTACTATTCCAAAAGGGTTTTCATAATTATTTCCCATCATGATAATACCACCTCTTGGACCTCTCAGTGTTTTATGGGTAGTACTTGTAACAATATCACAATATGGAACTGGATTCATGAGATGTCCTTTGGCTATTAATCCAGCTGGATGAGCAATATCAGCCATTAAGAATGCACCAATAGAATTGGCTATATCTCTGAATGCTTTAAAATCAATATTTCTGGAATAAGCCGAAGCACCAACTGTTATCATTTTTGGCTTATGTTCTTTGGCTAATTCTGCAACACGATTATAATCAATAAGGCCTGTTTCTTTATCTAAGCCATAGGGAACAAAATTATAGAACTTTCCAGAAAAATTGACGGGAGAGCCATGAGTAAGATGTCCACCATGAGATAAATCCATACCTAAAACTGTATCACCTGGTTTTAGATAAACAAAATACACAGCCATATTGGCTCCGGAACCACTATGAGGCTGCACATTAACATATTGAGCACCATACAGAGTTTTCAATCTTTCTATTGCAAGATTTTCGGCAACATCAACCCATTCACAGCCACCATAATAACGCTTGCCTGGATATCCTTCTGCATATTTGTTTGTAAGAACTGAACCCTGAGCTTCCATAACTGCTTGTGATGTAAAGTTTTCACTTGCAATAAGCTCTAATTTATCACATTGCCTAGAGTATTCTCCGGTAATTGCTGCATACATTTCAGGATCTTGATTCTTTATGATATCGTACATATTTTTCTTCACTAATTTTTAATACTGAACAAAGGGTGTATAAACAGTGCCTGTCTGTGTAGTATAACGGACAAAGTATGAGCCTGGAGAAAACTGCGGCAATTGTAATTTATCTCCAATATTTAACACAGAATTGAAGGTAAATACAGTTTCACCCAATATATTTGCTATGGATATTGTAGCATGTTGATCAAATATAGAAACTGGAATATTCAATTGAGCAGAATTTCCATGTAAAACAGGATTAGGTGAAACATTCAAATCATCTTGCGCTATAATTGTTTCATTAATACTTAATGGCGCTTGACATATTACTTCACCGTTTATTGCATTTACATAACAATCATATACTGGCTCTTGAGTTTTAGTATCAACAAAATTAAAAAGCCATATAGGTGTACCTGCTGGGAAATTCACTCCAGGTAATTGAAATGGGGATGTAAACACAAGAATAAAAGGTGGTTTGGCTGTTGGATACTTAGCATTATATGTTTTAAATCCCATATCTGCTTTTAGCTTGGTAGCTATAATATCAGAATTAAGGACATTTGATGGAATAGTATCTTGTGGCACAAAAGGGATATCACCAGGACCGGCACCATCAGGTATAGGAAATTGCTGAAATCCTAGAAATGGTACTTTTATAATTGCTAATAATTTAGTTATTACCGAATCGGATTTATCTAATGAACTAATAACATAAATCCATATTGGAGATTTACCAGTTTTAATATCATACACACCACCAATAAGAGAAACGATTTGTCCTAAACCAGTAGTATCACCAAGCGTTACAATAGATACCAACTTGGGTGATTTCCAGCCTGAATCAGAGGCTATTTTTTTTGCTGCTGCAATACCTTCATTCATTAAATATGGTTGAGCAAATTGAGCCTGAGAAGAAAAAGCTCCTACACATATAATGCTCATTACAAGAAATAACTGAACTATCTTTTTCATATAGATCCCACTAATTAAAAAAATTGCGATTTAATATGTCTTATTTAAACTATTTACACCAAATTATGAAAAATACAAGCCTTCATGAAGTAGTTTTTTGAATATGTACATGTATAGAAAAATAAACTCTATTCCTACATAGTGAACGTTTCGTAATTTTGCACTTGTAAACATCACATTATTCTGATTATTACTTGCTACCATGACAAAACAAGATTGGCTACATACAGCAGAAACTCTGTTAATTTCTCGTTTAATAGATACTATAGAAGAACAAGAATTAGCCCCAAAAGGTTTAGTTCTGTATCAATTTTCAGCTCGTGGGCATGAGCTTGCACAAATTATCATGGCCCAACATCTAAATAATCCCCATGATGCAGCAACTGTATATTATCGTTCTAGACCATTTGTTTTAGCTGCCGGAATGACCATAGAAGAAGCCTTCGCAGGACCTCTTGCAAATAGTGGTAGTTTGAATGGTGGAAGAGATATAGGTGTTGTTCATAATTTGCCCCCTAGAAAAGGTATTACAGTATTACCTGCTAGTGGTGATGTTGGAGCTCAATATACACCTGCAATTGGTTGGGCCCAGGCTGCAGTATATAGATCTAGCATTTTAGCTGAAAAAGAGTGGTCCGAATCATGCGCAATTGCATTAGGTGGTGATGCATCATGTGCAACAAATGGATTTTGGTCTGCCCTCACAATTGCTACTACTCAAAATTACCCTATGATTTTCTTTATAGAAGATAATAATTATGGGATTTCTGTTGATGGAAGTTTTCAAACACCTGGTGGAAATATTGCACATAATTTAGCTGCTTTTTCTAATCTTAGGATATTTGAAGGAGACGGAGCAGATCCAGAACAAGCGTCCGATTTAATTGAAGCTGCTGTAGAGCATGTAAGGAAACGCTTATCCCCTGTTTTATTACGATTATCTGTCCCCAGATTATGTGGACATTCTGGCGCCGATAATCAATCTTATAAAACCGCAGAACAAAAAGCCGATGAACTATCCAGAGATCCATTGCCACGTTTAAAAGAATTTTGTAGAAAAAAGAAAATCCTAACACTGAAACAGTGGGAAGAATTAGAAAAGAATGTTGAAATTAAAGTACGTGAAGCATTAGAACGTGCTTTACAGTATGGTCAACCTCATCAACAAGATATTATGGAGCATTTGTTCTATAATAATAAGCAGATTCAAACCGTTGGTGGAGCTTATGCCGAATCATATTCTTTTATGAATAATAATGATGAAGGCCCCAAAGGACAAAGAATGAATTTGATTGATGCTGTTAGAACCACATTAGAGTCGGAATTAGCAGTTAATCCAAGAGTATTAGTGTTTGGAGAAGATGTTGGCATAAAGGGTGGCGTTCACGGAGCAACTGTAGGTTTACAAAAGAAATTTGGAAATTCACGAGTATTTGATACTTCTTTATCAGAAGAAGGTATAATTGGAAGATCTATTGGAATTGCTTATGCAGGATTAATACCTGTACCAGAAATACAATTCAGGAAATATTTAGACCCAGCAATGGAGCAATTTAATGATACAGGAACAATTAGATGGCGAACCAATAATGCTTTTGCTGCTCCGTATATATTAAGAATTCCAATTGGACATAGTAAAAGGACAGGCGACCCATGGCATAGTGTCTCAGGTGAAGCAATATTTGCTCATACGCTTGGCTGGAGAATTGCAATTCCAAGCAATGTAACTGATGCTGTAGGTTTATTAAGATCTGCTATACGAGGAAATGATCCTACTGTTTTTCTAGAACATAGAAATATATTAGATACATCAGTTTCTAGAGGTAATTATCCTGGGAACAATTATATAGTTGAATTTGGAAAAGCTTCAATTATACAAACAGGCACCCAAGCTACAGTAATTACTTGGGGTGAAATGGTTCATAGAGTAAAAGAGGCTTCACAATTACTTGCTGATATTTCATTAGAAATTATTGATTTACGTACTATTGCGCCATGGGACAAAGAAACTGTCCTTACTTCAATCAAGAAAACCGGTAGATGCTTAATTGCGCATGAAGATTGTATCACAGTAGGTTTTGGTGCTGAAATTGCTGCATATTTAGCAAAAGAAGCTTTTACATATTTAGATGCACCTATTGACAGAGTTGCTACACCTGACATTCCAATTCCATATAATCTTGGTTTAATGGATATTGTTATTCCAACTATTTCAATTTTACAGGATAGAATTAAGGCTTTAGTTGATTTTTAGAATTTCATAATTCTAAAATTTCGTATTTACCATAGTATATTATTCAATTATATAAAGAGGGCGCTATGGAGCGCATAATGTTTAAATCTAAAATACATAGAGCTTCTATAACGCAAGCTGAATTGCATTATGAAGGAAGCTTAACTATAGATCTTGATTTAATGGATGCAGCGGATTTATTACCTTATGAAAAGATTTCTGTAGTTAATATTAATAATGGTGAACGAATCGAAACATATGTAATTCCTGGTGAAAGAGGTTCTCGTACGATTTGTTTAAATGGAGCTGCCGCAAGAAAAGGATGTATTGGCGATAGAATTATCATCATTAGTTATGCTAATATGAGTGATGAAGAAGCTCATTCATATTCCCCTACTATTATTTTAGTTGATGAACATAATTCAATCATTAGTACTTCACATTCTGTTGAACCACATACTTTAATAACATAATGCAAAATTTATCATTAGCAATAATCATTTTGGCTGCAGGTAAGGGGAAAAGAATGGGAATGGTAGATAAGCCAAAAGTTATGGCTGAAATATCTGGTATCCCATTAATTGGACATGTAATCAAGGCAGTATTGCCTCTATCACCTATTTCTATTATTCCTATTATAGGATTTCAAAGGGAAATAGTTTCTTCTTTTATTGAACATTATCATAATCCTATTATATCCTGTATTGTTCAAGAGGAACAATTAGGTACTGGACATGCTGTTAATCAAGCAGCACATACATTCAATGGATTTTCTGGTTATATTTTAATATTAACTGGTGATACTCCATTAATCAAGACTTCAACATTACAATCTTTTATAGAAATTTTTCATAGTTTTCCTGTTGATTTATCAGGTGCTACATTAAGTTCTTTTACGTCTAATCCTTTTGGTTATGGAAGAATAGTTCGTTCTGAACAAGGTGATTTTATTGGAATAGTTGAAGAAAAAGACTCTACAAATGATCAAAAAAAGATCGAAGAAGTTAATACAGGTATCTATTTGGTTCAATCTGATAAATTATTTAAAGCATTGAATAATATATCAAATACGAATGCTCAGAATGAATATTATTTAACAGATATCATCAAAATATTAATTGATCAAGGCGAGAATGTTGCAGCAATTTCAAGCAATTCATTTGCTGAATTTCAAGGAATAAATACTCTTGAAGAATTGCAGTTGGCTCAATCTACCTATAATGTACTTCAAGGTTAATACTCAATATGCTAACATCTATAAATCATATTGGAATTGCAGTTTCTGATTTAGAAAAAAGCAAGATCTTATATAAATCATTGTTTAATATTTCTAGTTTTCACGAAGAGATCATAGAATCTCAAAAAGTTTCTATAGCTTCATTTTCTTTAAACGGTATTTTAATTGAATTAACTGCTCCGATATCCGACGATTCTCCTATAGCCCAATTTATTCAGAAAAAGGGCGAAGGAATACATCATATTGCATTTACTTCAAATACTATTCAAGATGATTTAGATAAAGCAGAAGCAAATGGTATTCAATTAATTCACAAAACACCGATTCAAGGTGCTCATGAAATGTTGATTGCTTTTTTACATCCAAAATCAACTGGCGGAGTTCTTATGGAATTCTGTCAACATTCTTCAGAATTATAATTCTATATATATGAAAGAACTTAATCAAGACACAATCCTAGCATTATTATCTCAGATAAATGATCCCGATTTACAATTATCATTAATAGACGTCAATGCGATTCATTCTGTAATTATAAGTGATGCTGCAATTACTATTTATTTAGAACTTATTCCTCCAATTCATTGGATTGCTAAGGACATAGAACAAGCAATAAAGCACAAGATAGCAGAATATTTTCCTGGTATCGAGATTAATATATTTGTGAAAGACAAAGAGATACCTCGGATTTCAAATCAGCATATTTTACCAACCGTGAAACATTTAATTGCTGTTTCTTCCGGTAAAGGTGGAGTTGGTAAATCAACAATTGCAGCAAATCTTGCAGCGGCTTTAGCCCAAAGAGGAGCATCTGTTGGACTTCTTGATGCTGATATATATGGCCCAAGTATACCAACTATGTTTGGTGTTACCGGACATCAAATGGAAGCTGAAAAAACTGAAGACGGTAAATTATTGGGCTATCCCGTTGTGCAATATGGAGTAAAAATTGCTTCAATTGGCTTTGTTATGGAGCAGAATCAAGCTGCGATTATGAGAGGTCCGATGTTAGCAGGATATTTTACGACATTAATGGACCAAATCATGTGGGGAGATCTTGATTTTTTAATTTTTGATTTACCTCCTGGAACAGGTGATATTCAATTAACATTAACACAAAGAGTTCCTTTAAGTGGAGCTGTTATTGTTACTACACCTCAAGAAATCTCTTTAGCAGATGTAAGACGTAGCATTTCAATGTTTAAAAAGGTACAAGTGGATATTCTTGGTGTGATTGAGAATATGAGCTATTTTGTTCCAGAAGATATGCCAGAAAAGAAATATCATATTTTTGGTGAAGGTGGTGGCGAAAAAGTATCTAAAGAATCAGACGTTCCATTTTTAGGACAAGTTCCTTTAACACTTGGCACTAGATCTGGTGGTGATGATGGATATCCTGTTGTATTAAATCCTGATGACTTTATTCAAGGAGATATCCTAAGGTCTATTACATCAAGTATCGTTTCTGCATTAAGAATTAAAAATCATAGTGCTTTACAAAAGCCACTTATACAAATAACTTTATAAAATCGATGTCAGACCAATCAATACCAGAAAGAATTAATATTATTTTGCAGGAAATACGTCCATTCTTATTAGAAGATGGAGGCGATGTAGAATTTGTAAATTATGAAGTTGATACTAATGTAGCCGAGATACGTCTTTTGGGTGCCTGCAAAACTTGTCCAATGCAATTAATGACATTAAGAGGCGGTATTGAACGGTTTATACTTGCAGGAATTCCAGAAATAAAGAGAGTTGAATCGGTTCGATAAATATTCATTTGCTTGAAATAATAAAATCCTTATATTTGCAGTCTCAAATAGGGGCGAGTAGCTCAGCTGGTCTAGAGCGCCTGCCTTACAAGCAGGATGTCGGGGGTTCAAATCCCTCTTCGCCCACATAAAAAAAAGCTCCTATTAGGGAGCTTTTATTATTATATAGATACTATAGACTTTCTCACCCCGCACTAGGGCTTACCCTCCTGAGGAGAATAAGAGAGATATTAATCTCTAACTGAACCGGACCCCTAAAAGCATATACTAAAGCTTATACATAAGTAAAAGGGTTCTGATATCATTTTATCAGAACCCTTTTTTTATAGATTAATCTTTTATGCAACGAACAGAGAGGCCATTTAACTTATAAATAGATGCTTTGAAGGCCCTTGTACTATCAGTGATCAGAGCTCGAAATCTTGCAAAGTCCATATTTTTCTCAGAAGAACTCCACCAAGCTCCAGCTTCTGACAAATCTTTGAACTTGCCTTATAGTTTTTCACTTTTATTACAAAAACCATCAAATCCGCATTATAACACTTATAAAATAAGCCTTCTTTGTAGAGTGTAAACAGGGCGCTGTTTGCACTATGGCTTACTTTTTCTGCTATTGTCATATCGCTTTTCTCAAAAAAAAATCGACCGCTTCGCG